>OLQA01000040.1_pt1 | contig 99637 bp, 97 predicted proteins | sample 1673151 | NCBI WGS metagenome assembly OLQA01 (sample SAMEA3136760, study PRJEB25190) | human gut metagenome | biome: human gut; feature: human-associated habitat; material: faeces | place: Austria | collected 2013
GCGTTCATTTTTACGAGCACTTTTTGTTCATCGATAGGATTTTAAGAGCACTTTCTGCTCCTGCGAAATGCGGCGGCTCTCCACCGCTTTCTGGACGCTCTTGCGGTGCACCCACTCCGGCATCCGGCGCTCAGCGATCCACGGCAGCGTGGCCTCCCACTGTTTCACCAGCGCTACGCTGAAATACCAGGCGACACCCATGTTCACATAATACTCGTCGCAGGCGCAATCCGCCACCGCCGCGAGCTGTTCCGGGCGAAATTCAGCATCCAGGCAGTGCTCCATGAGCATATTGATGCCGAAGCGCACGGTGTAGGGCTGCGATTTTTCCTGCATCCACGCCAGCGCCGGCGCTTCCACGAGCTCCGGATGCTTTTTGAAAAGCTTCGGCGAAAAGGAATCGCAGTTCGCCCAGTTGTCGATCATCGGCAGAAAATGGTTGATCTGCGCCAGGCACGCCTCGGCGTCCAGGATCTCTGCGACGAGGAATCCGTGCACGTTGATCTCCTCCACATAATCGTGCGCCGTCATCGCGAGAAATTCCGGCAGCCGCGCATCCTTTTTGAACGCTTTTGCGACGGCGCGCTGCGCCGGCAGCCGCACGCCAAGAATCCGCGCCGGATCGATCGTCGGCACGAGCTTGGCGTGAAAATCTCTGTAGCCCTCGTCGATATTTGCGGCCAGCGCCGAGCGGATCTCTTCAGCAATCGTCATTGTTTTTCCTCCTCCGGTTCTGTTTCAAAATCGCGCAAAAAATAATCGTCCAGCGCTGCGCCGCAGAAAACATGCTGCCAATAATTTTCCACCAGCTTCTGATAACGCGCCTGCCCTTCTGCAAAGAGCGCCAACATCTGCGGATTTGTCACGTCTGAGAGCATGTCCTTCGGCCCCATAAAAATGCCGCTGATCGATCGCGCGCCCACCAGAGCAAGTATTTTCTGTACAACCGCATAGGTCCAGTCGCTTTTCAGGCTCGTATGACTCTTGATCCAGCCAAAATCTCGCCACAGCGACGCGATGTCGCGCGCATCGCCCAATCCCGCCTTCTCGTACAGCTGCCCAACAAGCAAGCGCTCACGCCGCGACACCGCGATCACATCGCCAAGCGCAAAACGGCGGGGATCGAATCCCCTTCTCTCCATCAGGTAGCGGTCAAATTCCGTCTCCAGACGATGATGGTCATACGCCAGCTCCGCCACCCAGCGCTCGATCGCCGGGTGCGCTGTGCTGTCCAGCGCAAAATGGCCGATCAGCCCAAAGAGATACGCCAGCTCCGCGCTCGTCGGCCTGCGCCCGCCTTCGCCCTCCAGCGCCAGCAACAGCTCTGCGCAGCTTCCATGGTGCAGCGCCGACCCTGTTTTGGAATAATGCTTTCCTCGCAGCGTCAGAAATTGGTCAAAAAAGTAAAAATCCGGCCCCTGCAAGCCAAGATCAAACAATCCACGATGCGCGCAGACAATACGCCGCACCGGCGCCGTAAATTCCGTGAGCGCTTCCGCGCCGAATGTATAATGAGCAAAAATCGCCGGCATGAGATCCTCTCCTTCACGAATGGTCTACGCCCATCATAGCACAAGCGCCAGGCGCTGCCAATTCTGAGCACAAAAAATCTCGGGCCGAAACCCGAGATTTTTTCGCTTATCTATCGTCCTTACCTAAGAAGCGCTCTGATAGATAGAACACCGTCTTACGGATCACGATGAAGAGGACCGCTAATCCAACACAGGCTGTGAAGAAAAACGCCCATTCCATCGGGATCAATGCGCCGATCATCATCAGAGAACGCCTCCTTTCATTAAAGCACGAGACTCATCGAATCGGTGATCTTTTTACGCAGTTCGAGGAAGTCATGACCGGTCAGGTTGCGAGGACGAGGCAGGTCGACGACGTATTCACCGGCGAGATGGCTAGGCAGCTTACCATCGAGGATGATAATGCGGTCAGCCAGATAAATAGCTTCGTCGATATTGGACGTTACGAAGAGAATCGTACGTTTTTCTTCCTGCCATACGCGCTCGATCTCAATTTCCATAAGGATACGGGTCTGAGCGTCGAGCTGACCGAATGGTTCGTCAAGAATGAGAAGCGCTGGTTCGTTGACATATGCACGCGCGATACCAACACGCTGTTTCATACCACCGGAAAGCTGGTTTGGATAGCTGTTTTCAAAGCCAGTCAGACCAACGAGGTCGATGTATTTCTGCGCCATTTTGCGGCGTTCTTCCTTGCCGATCCCTTTGAGCTTTGGCCCCATTTCGACGTTACCCATAACGGTACGCCAGAAGAACAGGGTGTAGCGCTGGAATACGAAACCAACTTTATCACTAGGGCCATCCACTTCTTCACCGTTAACGTAAACGTGACCGGTAGTTGGCGCTTCGAAGCCTGCGATGAGACGCATCAGGGTACTCTTACCAGACTGCCCTGGTCCAAGGATGACGACAAATTCGTTTTCCTTTGCATGGAAGTTCATCGTCGACAAAACCTTCTTGTCGCCAAAGTTTTTGGAGATATCCACGCATTCGATTATATTTGTGCGTTTCTCGTCCATGGACAAAGCCCCCTTTCAATCAGAGTCAGTGCGAAGGATGTCAGGAAGGATACGAGGCAGATGACGAGCATCCCGGCGATACACATCGCGGTGTTGTCAATTCTCATACCCTGGTTGATAACGAACCCGAGACCGCTGCGGGCACCGACCAGCTCAGCTGCGACCACGCAGGTCCAGGATGTGGACAGCGCGATCTGCAGACCTGCGAAGATAGCAGGGATACAGGATGGTGCAGTAACCTGGAGATGTTCCTGCCAATAGGTGGCGCCGAGGTTACGGATGCAGTCATAAAGTTCAGGGTCAACGAGACGGATCCCGTTGTAAGAGTTCAGAATCAGCGGTACCAGAGCACCGATGAAGATGATGAAGATCTTGGAAGCTTCGCCGATACCAAACCAGAGGATGGAAATGGAGATCCATGCGATAGGTGGCATTGGTTTGAAGAATTCGAAGATCGGACGTACGATCGCATTAGCAGTTTTGTTAAAGCCCATCAGCACCCCAAGAGGAATACCGATGACAGCTGCCAAGAGAAACGCGATCATAACGCGGCGGAAACTGATCCAAGTGTGCATGAGCAGTGTGTAGCCAGCCAAACGAGACTGGAACATGTCGATCAGTTCAGTAACAACCTCCCAAGGGCGAGGCATCATCGTGGCATTACCAACGACGACGATCAGATCCCAGATGCCCAAGAAGAGAACAATAGAGATAACGTTCAGAACACGTTTGTTGCGCAAGGCTTTTTGTAAAACATTACCGCCTCTAGCTTCAGAAATTGTTTCACTCATAGATAGGCACCTCCTTACTGACCTTTTCTGCTGCCCTTAACGAGCTGTTTTTCAATCAAGCCAACGATAACGGTGATGACGACACCAGTCAGCGCAGTCAGAACCATCCCGAGGATGATCATGTCTGGCATCAGGAGACGACGGCCCATTTCGATGAAGAAACCAAGGCCTCTGTCGGCGCCGACCATTTCAGCGGCAACGAGGCAGGTCCATGCAGTTGCCAGAGCAACCTGCAGACCACCAAATACCATTGGTAATGCGGATGGTACGCAGACATTTCTAAAGATTTCCCAGCTGCCTGCGCCATAGGTTTTCGCCATGCGGATGTAGGTAGGGTTTGTCATCTTTACACCAGAGCAGGAGTTGATGACGCAAGGTACCAACGCACCGACAAAGATGATGAAGATCTTACTGAACAAACCAGTACCAAACCAGATAATGCAAAGAGGAATCCATGCAACGGATGGGATAGGACGAACGATTTCGAAGATAGGACGAACGAGACCGTCAAACGTCGTGAACCAGCCCATTGCCAAGCCAAGAGGAATACCAATGACCAGTGCGAGAATGTAACCGATCAGAGCTTCTTCCAAGCTGATACCGATATGCCCCCAAATGATCGTGCCATCAGGGTTCGGGTTGGATAATTTATCAATGAATAGCGAGATAACCTGTGTTGGCGACGCTAACAGATGAGGAGAAATCAGACCTGCGCGTACGATGCCTTCCCAGAATACGAGGAATACGCAGACAGAAACTACAGAGATCGCTGTATAGAAGCTTTGCTTCTTTTCTGTGCGTTTTAATTTTTTATTACTCGCCATACTTACACCTCCACTCAAGAATTTTTTGCCTTCATCTCAGAAAGCAGGAGTGTTTTTGTTTCATGTCACGTCTTTAACAAAGAGGGGGAGTCTATTTTGTTTAACAGACTCCCCTCCACCTTACAAATTAAATCTTAGTTCTTTTCGTCTTTAATTTCGATGGCTCTTTCGAGGAAGGAAGAATCAATGCAGAAGCCCTTGTCTTCGAGCTGCTGGCGTTCATCAGCAGTGTACTGACCCTGAGTTACAAAGTAGTCAGCAGACTTCTGGAGGTCTTCGAGCAGTTCGCCGCTCTGCAGCATTTCGAGCTGATCTTCAAGGCTTGGAATATCGTGGGATTCGATATCCAGTGCAGCATTTTCTTCGCTAACGTCCATTGCGGCCCAATCGGTGAAGAAGCTGGAGATTTCAGCAGCCATATCGGTGCCTTCATCGTTGAAGCGGTCAGTGCCTTCGCTCATCATAGCGAGCATGCTTGCGATCGCGTCAGGATTTTCTTCAGCCATCTTAGGGTCAGCAACCCACAGCATCAGGCAGGTAGAGCCGACCTGTTCTGCAGTAGCAACTTCCTGCCAGCCTTTTTCCAGACCGGTGTAGAGGAATGGAGCCCAGAGAACGAGGTAGTCGCCTTCGCCGGATTCGAATGCAGCGATAGCCTGAGCCTGTTCAAGGTTACGAACGGTTACATCGTTTTCAGTGAGACCAAACTGTGCCAGGTAGCCGGACAGGGTGTAAGTACCGGTAGATACAGTCGTGGTCAGGAAAGTCTTACCTTTGATGTCTTCAGCAGTACCAAAGGTGCCGTTTTCGTTTTCAGTGTTAAAGACGACATCGCCTTCACGTGCCAGAACGGCGTTTGCACGGGATTCGTTGGAGGATACGCCAACGATTGGGGTGTCATAACGCAGTGCAGACATCAGAGTTGGTACGGAACCATTACTCATGATGGCGAGCTGGTTAGCAGGAACGGTCTGGACCATAGGCATCCCGGAGTCGAAATACTGCATGGTCATGTTGATGCCGTATTTTTCCTGGATGGATGGATCGGTCATGGTAGCATAGTACGCTGGCCAAGCATCGATCTGGCCCTGGAACCCGCCTTCTACAGAGATGACTTCGCCCTCACTGCTCGCGGATCCGCCACCGCCACCGCCGCCGCAGCCGGCGAGGGTGCCCAGTAAAGCGACTGATAAAACGACAGCTGTTGCGACTTTCCAAGATTTTCTGTGACGTTTCATATGAAACACACTCCCTTCAATTTTTTACCTTTTATTCTTATGCCCAAGTGTTTTTACCACCACTTGATGGCATCGGTAACATAGTTACGAAGTTCTACGAAATCATCTGCCAACGCATCGCGTGGTCTTGGCAGATTGATTGGAATCGATTCCTTGATCGTCGTTGGTTTGTTGGTGAGTACCAAAATACGTTCTGCAATGTAGACCGCTTCTTCGACGTTATGCGTGATGAAGATAACGGTGTTGTGCAGTTCAGACCAGATACGTACGAGCTCATCTTCGAGATAGAAGCGGAGCTTAACGTCCAGCTGACCATAAGGTTCGTCCATGAGGAGCAAGTCAGGGTCTGTCGCAAACGCTCTCGCGATCGCCACGCGCTGCTCCATACTGGAGGAGATCTGTGCCGGGTAGAGATCCTGGGTCTGTGTCAGACCAACGAGCTCCATAACTTCCTGCACTTTCTTTTCGATCTTGTCTTTTGGCCATTTTTTGATTTCCATACCATAAGCGATGTTTTCTTTGACTGTACGCCAAGGCAAGCAAGATGGTTCCTGGAATACGAAGGAAATACTGTGCTTTCTTGGGTCAGCCGGTTCACCGTCGATGAGGACTTCGCCTTCGCTTGGTACATACAAGGTTGACAGCAGGTTTAAGAACGTCGTCTTCCCGCAGCCTGTAGGACCTACGATAACGAGGAACTCACCTTTTTTAACGGTGAAGTTGATGTCATTCAGTACGAGCAGATCGCCGAAGCGTTTCGTCAGATGATTGACAACAACTTTGTCTTGTCTCGTGTCTTCTCCCATACGTCCACTTCCATTCTTTTGTAGTATTAGAAAATGAGTGCTACGATTGTTACGAATAGCAACAAGCAAGTCCCGGAAATAAAGCCGATTTATTTTTCCAATAAACCTTTATCAAACAATGATTGCGAAACTACCGACATTAACTTTGCTTATCGTTATCCTTTGTTTTAATTATATCTTATTACAGACAACTGTCAATAAAATCCTAATATTTTTCCATTTATTATAGGAATATATATAGTTATTGCAATCTTTTTGTGAGGAAAGTTTTGTTTTACTCTGGACAAACCGAGCAAAATGTGTTATGCAACAGGCGCCACCAAGAAAATCATAGCTGCTTCTGAACTCCTGCCGCCAGCAGGAAAACACAGTACACGTTTTGCGCCGATTGTCAAGTGTCTGTGCTTGCAATCGCGCAAAAATCGCAAAAAAAAAAAGAGCGCTCCGCTTGTCGGAACGCTCTTTTGCGTCGTCAATGATCAGTCCGCTGCTTTGGCAAATGGCTGATGGTCAAAAATCAGTCGTCAATTTCTGCGTACTGGGCGCGGCCGGTCTCAAAGAGATTGCCGCCGTGGGCATCAATGGCGACGATGGCTGCAAGGTTTTCAATCTCAAGACGGCGGATGGCTTCTGTGCCAAGATCGTCGTAAGCGATGACTTCTGCTTTTTTGACGCTCTTGGAGATGGCTGCGCCGGTACCACCGATGGCGACCATATATACAGCGCCGTTGCGCGTGATGGCCTCGCAGACAGACTGGCTACGAGGACCTTTTCCAAGCATGCCCTTGAGTCCAGCCTCATCCATGAGTCGTGGCGCAAAAGCATCCATGCGGCTGGATGTCGTCGGCCCGATGGAGCCAATGGCCTGGCCTGGTTTTGCCGGTGTTGGGCCGGCGTAATAGATGAGCTGGTCGTGCCAGTCAACCGGCAGCGCTTCGCCGCGGTCGAGGGTTTCGACCATGCGCTTGTGCGCCTTATCGCGCGACGTATAGATCACGCCGGAAAGCAACACCGTATCACCGGCGCGCAAATCAGCGAGTTCTTCTGCGACAAAGGGAACACGAATATGTTTTTCCATGCTCAACCCTCCTCTCCCTCAAGCACGATGCGCGCGTGCCGCGCTGCGTGACAATTGATGTTGACAGCCACTGGCAGCGACGCGATATGACATGGATAGGTGTTGATATGCACGGCCAATGCCGTCACACGACCACCCAATCCCTGCGGTCCAATGCCAAGCTTGTTCACACGCGCAAGGATCTCCTGCTCCATGTCGGCGTAGCGTGGATCGGCGTGATGGCTGCCGATCTCACGCGACAGCGCTTCCTTGGCGATGGCGGTAGCTTTTTCCATGGTACCGCCGATGCCAACGCCGACGATGATCGGTGGGCACGGATTACCGCCTGCTTTTGAAACGGCGTCCGCGACAAAATCGATGACGCCTTCTCTGCCGGCAGTCGGTTTGAGCATGCCGAGCGCACCCATATTTTCTGCGCCGCCGCCCTTTGGCATGAGAATGAGCTCGCACTGATCGCCGGGAACGATGTTGTAATGGATCACTGCCGGCGTATTGTCACCGGTATTGGTGCGCTCAAACACTGGCTCTTCGACGATACTCCGGCGCAGATAGCCTTCGTCATAGCCAAGCCGCACTCCTTCGTTGATGGCCTGCGTGACATCGCCGCCAACGAGGTGCAGATCCTGACCAACGTTGCAGTAAACGACCATGGTGCCGGTATCCTGACACATGGCCTGATGTTCCTCGCGCGCCAGCTTGGCGTTGGCAAGGATCTGATCGAAGCAGTAAATGCCGAATGGCGATTCTTCCTGAGCGCGTCCCTGCTCAAGCGCCTGCTCCACATCCTTTGGCAGATCGGTGTTCACCTGCACCGCCCAGGTGCGGATGGCCTCGGTAATTTTTTTCACGTCTAAAGTTTTCATATTGTCGCTCCTCTTGAAAAAAGAGACTGCCTGGCAGTCTCTTTTCTTCATTTAACCTTCGTATGCCTTGGTGAGTGGTGGCACAACCTGTTTCTTTCTCGAGACCACGCCAGCGAGTTCTGCTGTGCCGTCGACGGCGGTGACACCGAAGGCGGTTTCAACCTTGGCGCTGTTGCCGACGATGAGACCGGTGGAATTGCTGTCGAGAATGTTGGTGATCAGGAGCAGATAGAGATCGTACCCTTCTTTTGCGCTGGCATCCTGCATGAGCGCTGTGAGCTCATCCTTGCGAGCGAGCACGTCGTTCACGTCAACGGTATTGACCTGCGCGATGCGCACGGTGTTGCCGCCCATTGGGAAACTCTTGGCATCCATGTTGAGCAGCTCGTCGCAGCTTTTTGCAGAAAGATTGGTGCCAGCCTTGAGCAGATCAAGGCCGTAAGTGTTGTAATCAACACCAGCCAGCGCAGCGAGCGCGATGATGGCTGCTTCGTCTTCTTCGGTGCAGGTTGGTGATTTCATCAGCAGGGTATCGCTGATGACGGCGGAAAGCATGAGGCCTGCGATATCCTGTGGAATATCGACGCCCTGTTCGTTGTACATTTTGTAGAGAATGGTGCTGGTGCAGCCAACGGTTTCTGCGCGATAGTTCAGCGGCTCAACGGTTTCAATGTTGGCGATGCGATGATGGTCAACAACGCTCCAGATGCGATAGTCTGCGCGATCTGGCAGAGACTGCTGCGCTTCGTTGTGGTCGACGAGGGCGAGCACATCGCCTTCGCCGATAACATCCGCAGCCTTGGCGATGACCTGTGGCGCGCTGACGCCGAAATGATCGAGGGCAAACTGGGTTTCTTCAGATGGCGCACCGAGGGCATAAGCGGTGGCTTCGAAACCGGTCTGGTTCAGCAGATAAGCATAACTGATGGCACTGACGATGGAGTCGGTGTCTGGATTGGCGTGGCCAAAAACAAGAACTTTACTCATGGTAGATCTTCCTCTTTCCTATTAATAATGTATTGACAGCGACGGTGTCGCCTGATGACTTGTTGGTCCATTCATTATAGTAGCAAATTTTCGCGTGCTTGCCTAGGGTTATTTCTGCCATTCGGCGCCACGCAGATATTTCTGTTTCGTGTAGATGCCATAATGGCCGCTGACCAGAAAAGCGACAATGGCGACCAGCGCAAAAAACGGCATGCCCTGCGCGCCGAAAACCTCGACGCCGATAAAAAGCGGCGCGAACATCGTCTTCGTGGCTGCGCCAAAAACAGCGACGCTGCCCATGGCTGCAAAAAGCGCCACCGGAAGTCCCAGCGAAAGCGCCAGAAAGGAACCGAGGGTTGCGCCGATGACAAAGAGCGGCGTCAGTTCCCCGCCCTGAAAACCGCAGGCCAGCGTGATCGCAGTGAGCGTGAGTTTGGCGAGCCAGTCGTACCAGTAAATGTCGCCGCCAGTGAACGCCCCCGCAAAAAGGCCGTCGCTGAGACCAGAGTAGCGACCATCCCAAGCGAACAGAAAAACGATCGCGAGCAAGCTGCCGATGATGAAAATGCGCAGTCGAGGATCGTCGATGAGCAGCGCGAAATACACACGCAGGTGGTTGAGCATCCAGGAAAATCCCCAGCCTACGATCCCGAAGACGAGTCCCGCCAGGATCGTCAGCAGCATAAAACGGCCGCTCATGTCCGGCACGGGTCCAATCGGCATGGCCATAGCGTGCAAACCGAGCGCGCGCGCCGTATAGGACGCTGTATACGCAGCGATGAGCGCCGGCGCCAGCGCGTCGTAGTAGATCGAGCCGACAACCATCACCTCCAGCGCAAAAAATGTGGCGGCGATCGGCGTTCCAAACAGACCAGCGAAGCCAGCAGCCATGCCGCTGGCAAGAATGATGTGGCGCTCGAGACTGGCTGGCGCAATACGCGCAAACTGCATCGACAGCGTCGCGCCGATCTGCACCGCCACCCCCTCACGCCCTGCGCTGCCGCCGAAAAGATGCGTCATCCAGGTGGAAAAGATCGTCAGCGGCACCATGCGCAGCGGGATCGAGCCTTCCTTGCCGAGCCCGACATCAAAAACCAGCCCCATGCCACGTTGGGCGCGTCCGCCCCAGTGCATGTTCACGCTCATGATCACAAGTCCGGCAACGCCGAGAAAAGGCACAAACCAGAAAAGATGCTCCGCGCGAAATTCGTTCAGCCAGAGCAGGCCATGGCCAAACACCGCCGTCACCACTCCGACGACAGCGCCGATCGCCACCGCCAGCACGCTGTAGCAGGTGTAGCGCTTCACCAGCTGCCACAGCGCTCGCCACTGAAATTTTTCCAGCGAGCTGCTGCTGCGTCCGGCGTCTCGCCGAAACGTTCGCGCGCGGCGCACGAGCGAGCGCCAGAAGCGCGCGCCAAATTCTTTCATCTCAATAAACCTCCTCCATTCAAACTGTTTCCATTCTACCACGGCCTTAATCCTGCGACAAGCGTGCCAATGGCTTTACACCGGTAAATTCCTAGTGATATAATAGCAGCATGACTTTACGAACCCATCGGAGGATCATCATGAAAAAAATAAAGAAAGCCGTCATTCCGGCAGCTGGTCTCGGCACACGATTTTTGCCGGTGACCAAAGCCATTCCTAAAGAGCTTTTGCCGATCGTCGATGTGCCAACCCTCGAGATCATTCTCGAAGAGGCTGCCGCCAGCGGCATTGAAGAAGTGCTGCTCGTTGTGAGCGAGAAGAAGCAGGCCATCCGCGATCATTTTGCGCCAGCTGCTGAGCTCGAAGCATTTCTCCACGCCCACGGCAAGGACGCGCTGGCCGATCGCATCAAAGACATTCCAAACATTGTGAAGCTCTCCTATATTGTGCAGGAGGAGCCACGCGGTCTCGGGCACGCCGTCTCGCTGGCGCGCGATTTCGCCGGCGGCGAACCGATCGCTGTGCTCCTTGGCGACGACGTCGTCGCTGCCGAACCACCAGCGCTGGCTCAGCTTATCCGCGTCTTCGAGAGCTGCGGCGCTTCCGTCATCGGTGTGCAGCCGGTGGCAGAATCTGTCATCCATAAATATGGCATCGTCGCGCCGGCCGAAGCTGTCTCTGGCGACCATTGCCGCATCCAGAGCCTCGTCGAAAAGCCAGCGGCTGCTGACGCGCCAAGCAATCTCGCCATTTTAGGCCGCTACATCATCACGCCGCCGATCTTCGACATTCTCGCTGAAACGGCACCGGGAAAAGGCGGCGAGATCCAGCTCACCGACGCCCTTAACACACTGGCTGCGCAGGAATCCATGCAGGCCTGCATTTTCAGCGGCCGCCGCTACGACGTCGGCGACCAGCTCGGCTTCATCGAAGCCAACATCGAATTTGGCCTGCGCCGCGACGATATTGGCGCCGCCCTCGCTGATTATTTGAAGGAACTGGTGAAAACATTCAACTAATCGGCACGATCCAGACAAAGAAAGGTGATGGATATGTCTGATCAAATGAATCTGTTTTCCGCCGCTGCCAGCGCCGGCGGCCATTCACACGCACCGCTGGCCGACCGCATGCGGCCACAAACCCTCGACGAGATCGTCGGTCAGGATGCGCTCATCGGCAAAGGAAAATTGCTGCGCCGCGCCATCGAGACAAACCGCCTCTCCTCGATCATCCTCTGGGGCAGCGCCGGCTGTGGCAAAACAACCCTCGCTTCTGTCATCGCAAAAGTGACGAAGCGTCCCTTTGCGCGCCTCAACGCCGTCACCGAAGGACTGCCGGAATTGCGCAAGCTGATCAAAAAAGCCGAAGAAGAGCAGCAGCTTTACGGCCGCCAGACCATTCTCTTCATCGACGAAGTGCATCGCTTCAACAAAGCGCAGCAGGACGGGCTTCTGCCATCTGTTGAAAACGGCACCATCATCCTCATCGGCGCCACCACTCAGAATCCATATTTCAGCATCAACCGCGCTCTGCTCTCGCGCTCGCTGATCTTCCAGCTGCAGCCGCTCACCAAAGCCGACATCACCAGCCTGATGCAGCGCGCGCTCACCGATCGCGAGCGCGGCCTCGGTGCCTACCACGTCGAGATCAGCGAAGAAGCCCTCGACCATTTCGCGAATTTTTCTCAGGGCGACGCCCGCATGGCGTTGAACGCCCTGGAGCTTTCTGTGCTCTCAAGCCCGGCGGATGAAAATGGCACCATCCACGTCGATCTCACCGTCGCCGAGGAAAGCATCCAGCGTCCAGCAGTGAGCTACGACGGCACCGGTGACGAACATTACGATATCATCTCCGCTTTCATCAAAAGCATGCGCGGTAGCGATGTCGACGCTGCCCTTTATTATCTCGCGCGCATGCTCGACGCCGGCGAAGATCCGCTCTTCATCGCTCGCCGCATCGTCATCCTCTCCTGCGAAGACATCGGCATGGCCGATCCGCAGGCTCTGGTGGTCGCACAGAGCGCCGCCGACGCGCTGCAATTCGTAGGCATGCCGGAAGGCCGCATCATCCTCGGCCAGGCTGTCACCTACATGGCCTCCGCGCCGAAAAGCAACTGTGCCTACATGGGCATTGAGCGTGCTCTGGCCGACGTGCGCCACGGCAAAAACGGCGCCGTGCCAAAGCACCTGCGCGACAGCCATTATCCTGGCGCAAAAGAACTCGGCCACGGCATCGGCTACAAATATCCACACGATTATCCAATGCATCAGGTTGAGCAGCAATATCTGCCGGATAATCTGGTCGGCACCAGATATTATTTTGAAGACGATACCGTCACCGCGAGAAAAAACGAAGACGCCACCTGCTCTGCGCACAAACACAGAAGCGAAGCCAACACCATCGCCGCGCACCAGAGCGAAGACGACACCGTCACCGTGAGGAAGAAAGGACCTGCTCATGAGTAAAGTTGCCCTCGGACTCAGCGGCGGTGTTGACAGCTCCGTCGCCGTCCATCTTTTGCAAGCAGCTGGCCACGAAGTGGTCGGCATTCACATGCGTCTCGTGCCTGAAAGCGGCCGCGACAGCCAGGCCGCCGCAGACGCGCGCCGTGTGGCGGAACAATTCGGCATCGATTTCCACATCTTCGACGCTCGCGAAGCCTTTGCCCGCGAAGTGATGCAGCCGTTCGCCGATGCCTATCTGCGTGGTCAGACACCGAATCCCTGCGTGCGCTGCAACGCGCAGATCAAATTCGGCGTGCTCTGGCAGGAAACACAGCGGCTCGGCTGCGACAAGCTTGCGACCGGTCACTATGTGCGCATCCTTCACGACGAAAACGGCGACGCCCTCAGTTGCGCCGTCGATATCGTCAAGGATCAGTCCTATTTTCTCTGGGGCATTCCGCGCGAAATGCTCGCGCACATTCTCTGCCCACTTGGCGATCACACCAAGGAAGAAGCGCGCGCCATTGCCGCTTCCCTCGGGCTCATCACCGCTGGCAAAAAAGAATCTCAGGAAATCTGCTTCATTCCTGGCGACGACTACGCCGCTTTTCTCCAGGATTTTTGCCCGGACAATCTGCCTGGCGCAGGCCGCTTCATCGACGCCGACGGAAACACCCTCGGCGAACACAACGGCGCCTGGCGCTACACCATCGGCCAACGCCGGGGACTTGGCCTCGCTCTCGGCTATCCCGCGTACGTCACCGCCACCGATCCCGTCCAGAACACCGTCAGCGTCGGCACAAACGACACCCTTTTCGCAAACGGCCTCATCGCCACAGACGTGAACCTGCTTACGCCGGATGCGCAGAGTGGCCGCGCCCGCATCAAGATCCGCTCCCGCGATCGCGGCACGCCGGGCAACTGGCAGCTCGACGGCGATCGTCTCAGCGTGCAGTTTGACGATCCCGTGCGCGCGATCACGCCCGGGCAAAGCGTCGTCCTCTACGACGGCGACCGCGTCATCGGCGGCGGCATCATCCAACACGCAGTACATTTATGATATGAAAGGAACTTCTATGATAACAAGCGAACAAAAAGAGGAGCTCTACCGCTTTCTCTGTAAAAAGATCAATTACGGCGTTCATCCCATCAACGACATCGCCCAGCTTCTGGCAGACAATCACATTTCCAGCCGCGACTTCGGCTACGGCCGTCTCAAGACCATGCTGCGCGATATTCCGGAATTTCTGAACCTGCTGCCGCCGGAAACCGGCAGCGAGGAAATGCGTGTACGCTTTTCCATCTGGCAGCCACCAAAAGCCGCCAAACCAAAGCAAAAGCAGCAGCCAAAAGCGCCGCAGAAAACAAAAACCGTCGTGCTCGCCGGCAAAACCCGCCGCGCCCGCGCCGTATCCCAGGGACATGCCGCCGCAAAGTCAAAAACCAGCACCACGCCGCATCAGTCCCTCACGCCAAAGCTGCCAGAGCCGCCAGAATCGCTGCTCGCTCACACCCAGCTTGACAGCCACATGCTGCATCTTCTCGCTCTCAAGACAGGCCGTGTCCAGGCCTCGTTGCCGGGGCTTCTCGAATCGAGCTACCAGCAAGCGAAAGCCTCCTCTACTTTAGATTATTCCCGAGATAAGATCGGGTTCCGTCTCGACGTGCCAGCAAAAAACGGCAAGCCGATCTATCTCACCTTTAAGCGTCCGCCAAAAGCCGCAGGACACCTCGCGCCGTTTGCCCTCATTTATATCGACGACAACGACGCGCCATCCTCCAACCTCGAGGTCAACAAGATCAAAGGCGACAATCCTGCGCAGGCCCTCGAAACCTTCGCCTTTCTCGGCCGCTGGGAAGATTTTCTCCAATCCCTCGCTGATATGGCCACGCCGGAAGACTGGGATTTTCCAAACGCCGAGAAAAAGAATTTCTACATCCTCAAAAAATACATCCAGTACACCTTCTACCGTATCCAGCTCGAAGGCAAGGTACTCCTGAGCCAGGATGGCCGACTCGCCGCTTTCAACACCGGCCTCGTCGACCGCCATTTTGACGAGATCTACGCCTGCTTTGTGCCAAACACCGCCGGTGAATCGCCATGGCTCTTCAAAGAATTCTGCATCGCCGGTCATTTCGGCATGGGCAAACAGCTCGTGCAGAATTTCAATCCGCTGCCGCAGCCAGCCACTTATTTTCTCCACCAAGGCGATCTGCTCTTCGATCTCACCCAGGAGATCCACTGCGACTACGAGCACATCCTCATCGAAAACATCGACCGCTTTCCGCTCTTCTATCTCAAGAGCCAGTTCTACGATCACAAGAAAGCGATGAAGATCTTGAGCGAGATCGAGCACGCCAAAGACGACAGTCAGCGCGCGCATCTTTTCAGCAAGATCCAGCGGCTTCTGGAAGACGACATGCTTCTCTACAACCGCCTGAAAAATCGCCTTGACGACGCCGTGCTGCTCTCACGCAAGGAAGTACGCTGGAATTATCACACTGCCATCCCATCCTACTACCCATCGCGCAACACGATGAATTTCATGCTGCCGCTGCATCTGTCCAGCGACGACGCCGTTGACATCGTTCTCGTCGTCGAGCTCACGCCAGCCGGTAATTACCAGGGCCAGACCATTCTCACCTGCGATCAGGCCTATATTGATGCCCGTCTCGTCTGCAGCCTCAAGAGCCACTGGCTCGATCTGCGGACGATCGGATAAAGTCGCCCGTTGCAAAAGGAATTTACAAATTGAAAGGGGAAACCAATGTCCACCAAACCACAACCGAATATGCTGATCAAGCTCTTCCCGCTCCTCGGTGAAAAGAGCGTCAACCTGCGCACCGAGCTTCTCGCCGGACTCACCACCTTCCTGACCATGGCCTATATCATCGCCATCAATCCGAGCATTCTCTCTGAAGCAGGAATGGACGCCGGCGCGCTCGTCACCGGGACCTGTCTGGCCGCTGCGCTTGGCTGTTTTCTCATGGGCTTCATCGCCAATCTGCCATTCGGCCTGGCCAGCGGCATGGGGCTCAACGCATTCTTCGCCTACAGCGTTGTGCTCGCTTATGACATCCCATGGCAGGTCGCGCTGACCGCTGTTTTTGTTGAAGGTATCATCTTCATCCTGCTCACCGCCTGCAAAGTGCGTGAAGCCGTCGTCAATGCCATTCCGCTCAATATGAAGCTCGCCGTCACCGGCGGTATCGTCCTTTTCATCGCTTTTCTCGGGCTCATCAACGGCGGTATCGTTGTTGGCGACGACGCCACTCTCGTCGGACTGAACCATTTTGCGCTGCCAGCCGTCATCACCTGCTTTGGCGTCGTCGTCATCGCCGCTCTTGACAAGCGCGGCGTGCGCGGCTCCATCCTCATCGGCATCGTCCTCTGCTCCCTCGTCGCCTGGGGCTACGCCATGATCGCGCCGGAAGCCGCAGCCGCCCTTGGCATCACCCTGCCAGATGGCATCATCCGCTTCGAATCTGTCGCACCGATCGCCGGCAGGATCGATTTCGGTTATCTGCTCCATCCTGAGCAGCTCTCGAATTTCATCGTCATCATGCTGACCTTCCTCTTCGTCGATTTCTTCGACACCGTCGGCACACTCGTCGGCGTCTGCTCCAAAGCAGGTATGCTCGATGAAAACGGCAATGTACCGAACGCCGGCCGCGCGCTCATGGCCGACGCCCTTGCGACCACTGCTGGTGCTTGCCTCGGTGTTTCCACCGTCACAACCTACGTAGAAAGCTCCACCGGCGTCAGCGTTGGCGGCCGCAGCGGCTACACCGCCGTCACCGTCGGCGTGCTCTTCCTCGCCGCCATGTTTTTCTCGCCGCTCTTCATCGCCATCCCAAGCTGCGCCACCGCGCCAGCGCTGATCTACGTCGGCTATCTCATGCTCAGCGCAGTTAAAGACATCGACTTCGCCAACATCACCGAAGGCCTGCCAGCGTTCGTCACCATCCTCGCCATGCCGCTCACTTACTCCATCGGCGATGGCCTCACCCTCGGCGTGCTCAGCTACGTTTTCGTCAACCTCATCTACAACCTCTTCGCACCAGCCGACAAACGCAAAAAAGTCTCGATCGTCATGATCGTCCTCGCCGTGCTGTTTATTTTGAAGCTGATCTTTATCTAAGAAAAATGGTACGCATCACGCAGATTTTCTCTGTATGATGCGTACCATTTTCTCGTTTTGTCCTCACAGCTCCTTGATATAAAACCGATCCATCGTTGTGTGGATGGTTGGCACGGGCTGGGGGATGCTTTTGTAGCCGTGTTTTTCGTAGAGGGCGCAAGCGACGCGCAGGCTGGTGTGGGTTTCGAGGTAGAGTTTTGTGTAGCCAGCTGCTTTTGCGCCACGCTCGACGGCTGCCATGAGCTCGTGGCTGTAGCCGCGGCCTTTCACTGTGTCATCAAGATAGAGCTTTTGCAGCTCAGCGCAATTTTCTACGCCGGGAAATTCTGCGTAGCCGACGCCGCCGATGACGGTGCCATTTTCATCGGCAGCGATATAATAGCGGCGACGCTGGGGCTCGGCGTTATAGAAATCGCTCAGATGATCGAGCTCTGGATCAAAATACGCCGTGCCGGGAATATCCAGATGTGCGGCGCGCAGATTGTCGCGAATGATGGCGGCGATCGCCGCGTCGTCGTCAGCGGTGATCGGGCGGATGATAAATTTTCTCTGATTGTCCATGGTGATCCTCTCCTTCTCGTTTGTCTTCTATTATAACGCACGCTGACGAAAAGCCGCAGCATTATTTATTCCGTTTTGTCCCGTTGTAGAGAAAGGCGTTGGGATCCATTTTATAGAAAGTTCCTTTGTCGATGCCGATGGGGCGTTTGCAGTTTGGGCAGACGATCTTGTCGCCCTGCATTTCGACGGGCACGTACCATTTGCTGATGCGCGCTTTGTGGCAACGCAGGACTTCGCCGTGGCCGATCTTGTCGTATTTCCAGAGTTTTGTTTTGCAGGTGGCGCAGCGGATGGTGAGCATGAGCGATTGTCTCCTTTCTGAGTGTCCGGCAGCTGCGCGCGAATAATTATAAACGCGTGGCTGCATATTTATAAAAAATTTGCCAAAAATATTCGTTGGCGCTTTACAACTGTCAGGAAATGTGATATTCTTTAGAAAACTTTTACCACACAGGTGATGAAAATGTCAACCAATACTGTTCTTCAGGCAACCCAATATTACTTTAGCTACTTTACCTTTACTGTTTTCAGTAAGGGTTATTTGGGTTATCCTGAAAACAGCACGATCTGACATTTTATATGTTATGAGAGTGAACCTGCACGGAGGATAATCCCCGTGCAGGTTTTTTTATTATCATTCATCATCCACCAATTTGAAAGGAGCACTTATCCATGATTATCAAAGTAAGAAGAGGCGCAGATCAAACTCAGGTACAACAGCTCACCGACTGGCTCAAAGAGCAGGGCCTCCAGCTCTACTTCTCTGAGGGGGACTCCTACTCGATCATCGGCCTTGTCGGCGACACCTCCCGCGTAGACATCGAGCTCATCGAAGCACTGGAAGTTGTCGAGAGCGTCACCCGCATCCAGGAACCATACAAAAACGCGAACCGCAAATTCCATCCGCAGGATACGATCATCAAAGTCGGCGACGCACAGATCGGCGGCGGCACGCTGACGCTGATCGCTGGTCCATGCTCGGTTGAAAGCGAAGCGCAGATCATCGAGGTGGCACAGCGCGTCAAGGCTGCCGGCGCAACGATCCTGCGCGGCGGCGCATTCAAGCCTCGCACCTCGCCATACTCCTTCCAGGGCATGGGCGCTGAAGGCATCCAGCTGCTCCTGAAAGCAAAGGAAGCCACGGGCCTGCCGATCATCTCCGAGGTCATGGATATTTCCCAGCTGCCATTGTTCGAGGATGTCGACATTCTGCAGATCGGCGCACGCAATATGCAGAACTTCAACCTGCTCAAGGAAGTCGGCAAGATGAACAAGCCAGTGCTGCTCAAGCGCGGTCTCTCTGCAACCTACCAGGAATGGCTGATGAGCGCCGAATACATCATGGCTGGCGGCAACATGGAGGTCATTCTCTGCGAACGCGGCATCCGCACATTCGAAACAAAAACGCGCAACACGCTGGATATTTCTGCAGTGCCAATGCTGCGCGAACTCACCCACCTGCCGATCGTCATCGACCCTAGCCACGCTGCCGGCATCCGCCGCATGGTGCGTCCGCTCTCGATGGCTGCTGTCGCCATTGGCGCCGACGGGCTGATGATCGAAGTACACAACGACCCTGAACATGCAAAATGCGACGGTCCACAGTGCCTGCGTCCGGAAACCTTCGACGAAGTCGCTGCTGACGCGCTGAAGCTGCATGCATTCTGCCAGAAGGAACTGCACCAATGATCGCCTCAAGCATCGAGGTGCGCACCGGCAAGCCGTACAAGGTCCACATCGGCCACGGTCTGCTCGATGAAGTGGGCGTGATGCTCTCGGTGCTGCACCGTCCCTGCCAGGCGATGGTCGTCAGTGACACGAACGTGGCGCCGCTTTATCTGGCGCGACTGCGCACAAGTCTGGAGGCTGCCGGATTTCGCGTGCTGGAAAGCGTTGTTCCTGCCGGCGAAGCAAGCAAAAGTTTCGCCGTGCTGGAGCGTCTGATGAACGACTGGAGCCTGGCCGGGATGCACCGATCAGATCTCGTCATGGCCCTCGGCGGCGGCGTGGTCGGTGATCTTGCAGGTTTTGCCGCCAGCTGCTACCAGCGCGGGATCCCTTTCGTGCAGGTGCCAACGACGCTGCTGTCGGCTGTGGATTCTTCGGTCGGCGGTAAGACGGCGATCGATATTGCTGCCGGCAAAAATCTCGTCGGCGCATTTTATCAGCCGCTGGCTGTTTTCTGCGACGTGGATCTCATCCAAACAATGGACGACGCATTCTTCGCCGACGGCGTCGCTGAAAGCATCAAATACGGCGTGCTCATGGATGCCGCCCTCTTTGACCGGCTCGCTGACAAACGTCTGACGAAAGACGCTGCAGATCTTGCAGAGATCGTCAGCGCCTGCGTGAGTCACAAGGACAAAATCGTCAGCGAGGACGAATTTGAAAAAGGCACGCGCCAGCTCTTGAATCTCGGCCACACCTTTGCCCACGCGATCGAACAGCTCTCAGATTTTGCCACGAGCCACGGCCACGCCGTCGCGATCGGTCTCGCCATGATGGCTCGGGCAAGCATGCGCAAAGGTTGGTGCAGCCAGCGCACAGCCCAGCGTATCGAATGGGCGCTCGCTGAAAATGCGCTGCCGGCAAACACCGACTACGACGCCGACGCCATCCTCGAGATCTGTCGCCGCGACAAAAAAGCCGGCGCGAGCGCCATCACCATCGTCGTGCCTCACGCCATCGGCGACTGCGTGCTGCGCACGGTAAGCTACGACGATCTGCGCGAACTCATCATTCTCGGAAAGGAGCCGCTTTGATATGATACTTTCTCCTGCGACCATCAGCGGCACGATCGCTGCCATTCCGTCGAAATCTGCGGCCCACCGTTTATTTATCGCCGCCAGTCTGGCGGACCGCCCTTCCCGCTGGCAGCTTTCGGCAAGCTCCATCGATATCGACACCACCCTCGCCTGCATGCAGGCGCTGGGCGCGGAAATCGTCCGTGAAAGCGAAAGCGTCAGCATCACCCCGATCACAGAAGCCTGGCGCGCTGCCACGATCGATTGCCAGGAAAGTGGCTCGACGCTGCGCTTCCTTTTGCCAGTGAGCGCTGCCCTCGGCACGAGCGCCGATTTCATTGGCCGCGGCCGACTGCCAGAGCGTCCCATTGCAGAAATCCTCAAGGTGCTGGAGCAGCTTGGCGCAACGACGACAAACGATCACCTGCCGCTGACGATCAGTGGTCCGCTCCACGGCGGCGCAGTGGAATTACCGGGACACATCTCCAGCCAGTACCTGACTGGCTTGCTCCTGGCGGCGCCGCTATTGGATGAGGATCTGGACATCACACTGTCCACGCCACTGCAGTCCCGTCCCTACATCGATCTGACACTGGACATTCTGCGCCGCTTTGGCGTAGAGGTTCGCGAAGACGGCAGCCACTTCCATGTTGCAGCCGACGCGCGCTACGTGCTGCCAGAGGGTGAAACAGCCATTGAAGGCGACTGGTCCAACGCTGCCTTCTTCCTCGCTGCCGGTGCGCTCTCTGCACCGGTGACAATGACCGGACTGGATCTCCACTCCAGCCAGGGCGACAAGGCCATCGTCGATCTGCTGCGCGGTTTCGGCGCAACAGTCGACTGCCACGAGGACGGTGCGATCACCGTCTCACCAGCGCCGCTCAGCGCCCAGACGATCTCCGTCAAGGAAATTCCAGATGCGCTGCCGATCCTCGCGGTGATCGCTGCACAGGCGGAAGGCACCACCGTCTTCACCGATATCGAGCGTTTGCGCCTCAAAGAAAGCGACCGCATCGCCACGACGACGGCGCTGCTCGAAGCCATGGGCGTGCATTGCGAAAGCGACGCCCACGAAATGCGCGTCACTGGTGTGCCGCAGCTCCACGGCGGCTGCACCGTGTCGAGCGCCGGCGATCACCGCATCGCCATGGCCGCAGCGATCGCTGCACTGAACTGCGACGCGCCGGTCACGCTCACTGGCGCAGAAGCTGTGCGCAAATCGTATCCGCATTTTTTCCAAGATTATTCATCCCTGGGAGGTGTCTGCGATGGCATCTAGTATTGGCAGCCATTATCGCTGCAGCGTTTTCGGCGAAAGCCACGGCGAAATGATCGGCGTAGAGATCGACGGCATGCCGCCAGGCGAAGCCATCGACGAAGCAGAGCTGGCGCGTTTCATGGCGCGTCGCGCACCGGGCTCGAGCAAACTCACGACCCAGCGCAAGGAAGCCGACGCCGTGCATCTGGCAACTGGCGTGATGAACGGCGTGACCACTGGCTTCCCGCTTTTGGCCTACATTCTCAACACCAACCAGCGCTCGAAAGATTACAGCAATCTGCTCGATCATCCGCGCCCATCCCACGCCGACTACACCGCTTATGTCCATTACAAAGGCTTCGCCGACATGCGCGGCGGCGGTCATTTTTCCGGTCGGCTCACAGCGCCGCTGTGCATCGCTGGCGGCATTGCCAAACAGATCCTGCGCCGCCGTGGCATTTATATTGGCGCCCAGCTTCTGCAGGTCGCAGACGTGCGCGGCACCGCCTTTGACGCCATGCACGTGGATGCCGCCATCCTCGAAGGCATGGCTGAACGCCCATTCCCAACCCTCGACGAAAACGCCAGCGCCGCCATGCAGGAAGCGATCGCTGCAGCTTCCCGCGACGGCGACAGCGTCGGCGCGATCGTTCAGGGCGCAGCCATCGGAGTTCCCGTCGGGCTCGGCGGACCGATGTTCGACGGCGTCGAGAATCGTCTCGCCCAGGCGCTCTTCGGCATTCCCGGCTGTAAGGGCGTAGATTTCGGCGCTGGATTTGACAGCGTCACCATGCGCGGCAGCCAGCACAACGATCCCTTCGCCATGCAAAACGGCCGCGTCACGCCGCAGACCAACCACGCCGGCGGCATTCTCGGCGGCATCACTTCGGGCGCGCCGATCACTGTACGCCTGGCGATGAAACCGACCGCATCCATCGCCATGGAGCAGCAGACCGTTTCTCTCTCAAAAGAGATCGACGAGCCCCTCGTCATCACCGGTCGCCACGATCCCTGCATCGCCATTCGTGCCGTGCCTGTCGTAGAAGCGGTCATGACCATCGTTCTTTTAGATTTGTTATTGGAGGAGCATGCTTTATGAAAAATTTAGATGATATCCGCGTTGAGATCAACGCTGTCGATGAGGAGCTGCAGGCCCTCATCATCAAACGCCTCGACCTGGCCAAGGACGTGGCGGAATATAAGAAAGCCAACAATCTGCCGATCCTTGATCGCGACCGCGAGCTCTGGATCCTCGACCATATCACCGAGGACAAAAGCCCGGATCTCGTCGTGCCGCTGCGCGAAACCTACGAAACGCTTTTCCGCGTCGCCCGTCGTCGCCAGAGCCAGCTCATCGATCCAGATGAAAGCTTCATCAACGGCATCAAAGCCACCTTCACCGACGACGCATTTCCAGCAACGAGCAGCGTCGCCATCAGCGGCGACCCTAACGATCTGCCCGTCGCTCAGGCGCTTTTCGATAATCCGCGCTGCATCAAACTCAACAACGATATGAAGATCGTTGACGCCGTCAATCTCGGTCTCTGCCAGTACGGCATTCTGCCGATCGAAGACAACCGCTCCGGCGCCAAGGCGCTGACCTACGACCTGCTCCTCAAGAAAACCTGTCACATCGTCCGCGGCATCAAGGTGAATCTCCACTACAAACTCGTCGCCGCCAACAATGTGCCATTCACCAGTCTCAAGACTGTGAAGGTGGATCGCCGCTCCTACTACCACTGCTCAGAATTCCTCGCCACGCTGAACTGCAACATCATTGAGACCGGCGCCGAAGATATCAACCGTGAACTCGCCGAACCGAGCGACGATTTCGTCGCCTGGATCGTGCCAGCTCATCTCGAAGTGAGCGACAAGCTGCACGTGTTGCGTCAGGAAGTGGCCAACCCTGGTGACTACATCCGCTACATCTGCCTAGCCAAAACACCACGCATCCATCCTGACGCCGAAAGCATCAGCCTCATGCTCTCGGTGCCAAACGTTTCCGGTGGACTCGACGAAGTGCTCTCGCCGCTGGCGGCCCTCGGCATCAACCTAACACTCCTCGAAAGCCGCCCGATCGTGGATGGCAACCACACTACGCATCGCTTCTTCATGGATATGGACGCCGACATCCGCACGCCGCAGGTGCAGGCCATCATCAACCAGCTTTCTCGCGACTGCCCGGCATTCAGCCTGCTCGGCGCCTATAAAAACGTGGAGATCGAGCTATGAGCTACGGACTTCTCGGCCGCACGCTGGGCCACAGCTTTTCGCCGCAGATCCACGCGCAGATCGCTGATTACGACTACGATCTTTTCGAAGTGGAACCGGCGGACATCAGCAGCTTTTTTGAAGGCGGCAACTGGCGCGGCGTCAACGTCACGATTCCTTACAAAGAAACCGTGCTCCCTTATTGCGATGAGATCAGCGAGCAGGCGCAGCGCATCGGCTGCGTGAACACACTGGTGCGCCGCCCTGACGGCACGCTCTTTGGCACGAATACCGACTACGACGGCCTGTCCTTTGCGCTGGACAACGCCGGCATCGTGATCCGCGAGCGAAAATGCCTCGTCCTCGGCAACGGCGCCACGTCAAAAACCGTTTGCACCGTTCTCGCCGACAAAGGCGCGCGGGAGATCGTTGTCTTTGGCCGCCACGACGCCGTGCCTTACACAGAGATCCCGCTGCACCACGACGCGGAAGTCATCGTCAACGCCACGCCCGTCGGCATGTACCCAAACAACGGCGCGCGGCTCATCGATCTGGACGGCTTCGCTCATCTTGAAGCCTGCTTCGACGTCATCTACAACCCGCATCGCAGTCAATTTCTTCTCGACGCCGAGCGTCGCGGCGTGATCACCTGCGATGGGCTGCCAATGCTCGTGGCCCAGGCTGTCTACGCCGCTGTGCATTTCATTGGCCTCACAGATCCGGCGGAAAAGATCGCGCCCATCCTCGCCAAAATGCGCGCTGACGACGAAAACATCGTGCTCATCGGCATGCCTGGCGTCGGCAAGACCACCATCGGCAAAGCCCTTGCTACCAAACTCGGGCGCAGCTTTGTCGACATCGACAGCGCCATCGAAGAAAAATACGGCAGCGTGCCAGATTACATCAACGACCACGGCGTCGACGCTTTTCGCGCCGTCGAAAGTGAAACCATCGCCGAGATCGGCAAGCAGCACGGACTCGTCATCGCCACCGGCGGCGGTGCGCCGACGATCCCTGCCAACAAGGATCTCCTGCGCCAGAACGGACGCATCTACTGGCTCACGCGCGCGCTGGAGGAACTGCCGACCGACGGTCGTCCGCTTTCTGCTGGCGGGATCGAAACGCTGCGCCGTCTTTTTGACGAACGCAAATCCTGCTACGCCGATTTCGCCGACGTGACGATCGCAAACGGCGACGTCGACACCACTGTCTCACAGATATTGGAGGATTTCCATGAAGCTATGCATCATTAACGGACCAAATCTCAATATGCTCGGCATCCGCGAGCCAGACATCTACGGCCGCACCACCTACGCCGATCTCTGCGCGCTGATCGAAGACCACGCGCAGGCGCGCGGCGTCGACGTCGAGATCTACCAGAGCAACCACGAAGGCAACCTCGTCGACAAGATCCAGTCCTGCTACGAAAACGCAGACGGCATCGTCATCAATCCTGCTGCCTACACCCACACCTCCGTCGCGCTGTTGGACGCTGTGAAAGCCGTTGGGATTCCGACGGTAGAAATTCACATCTCCGACGTTTCCCAACGCGAAGACTTTCGCCAGGTGAGTTACATCCGCGCCGCCTGTGTGAAAACCATTGCCGGTCATGGCATCCAAGGGTATCTCGAAGGCATCGACTACCTGCTCGACGAGGTGCTCGTATAGTAAGCACAACAACAAAAGCCTTTGTTCGACAGTTTCTACTGCCGACAAAGGCTTTTTCTTTTAGCCAATTTTCGTAAAGCCCATCGTGATCATCGCCAAATTCATGAGCACAAAGAGCCAGAAACTCGGCACCGTCCAGAGAACAGGAATAATGCCTTTTTCAGTACGATTGGCATGGCGATAGTCACTAATCGCCGCACGATTTTTCCAAAGCACCAACGCGCCGCCAACAACCCCAAGACCGAGAATGAGCGCAATCTGCGCAGGCTCCTGCCAGGCTGCAGGGAGCAGCGCAAAGGCGCGCATCAGAAGATCGGCGAAGACGAAGTTGTTCACGATGTGCAGCGCAATCGACCAGCCGATGCCAAATTCCATGGCAACGATGCCGAACAGCAAGCCAGCGGCAAAGGCAAAGACGCCTTGCACGATGTCGCCGTGGAAAATGCCGAAAAGGGCAGCGGAGGTGACGATGGCGAAGACTTTGCCATACTTTGCAAACCCACGCAACACCACGCCACGGAAAATGACTTCTTCAACGATCGGCCCGAGGAAACCAGCATAGAGAATCATCGCCAGCGTACCCGATGCATCCTCGAGCGAATCGCTGGTGGTGTACATGCTGTAGCCGAACTGCTCAGCGACCCAACGCACGATGGGATCGAGGGCGAAGAAAAGAACCTGCGCCGTGAAGAGCAGGGCTACGGCAGCGAAGAAAACCGGCGCCGTCATCGTTCGTCTGTCCGGCGTGCGCAAATCGCTGGCAAAAAGCTGGCGACGGCGGTTGAGCAAAATGAACACGAGGCCAAAAATGAGCGCTGTGAGGGAGGTCACACCTGATTGCTGGTTCATCACTTCCTGCACTTTTTCCAGCGCGACGTCGGGATTGTCTGCGACCAACGGCGCAACGCCCGCCGCCATCGCCCCGAGGGTAACAAAGGTAAAAACCAGGCTGTAGAGAAGGGTGAAACGGTTCACGCGGCCGAGGTCTTTGCGGACGGCGCGTCTTTCTTCTTTTGTCATGATGATCCAAGCTCCTTTCGAGATGTCTCGTCGTTTTCGTGCTCTAAGCATAGCACAAAAATTCGCGGCACCTGGCAAAGTGTCGCGAGATGTCGCCCCACAGGCGCGAAATGTCACACCGGCAGGTAAATGGTCAGAATAAAGCGTCCGTCTTCCTGACGCGTCTCGATGCTGCCGCCGTTTTTCTCGGCCTTGTCGCGGATGCTGACGAGACCGAAGCCATGGTTGCGCACATCGGCTTTTTTGGTGCGCAGATCCGCTGACACTGGCGCGGCGAGGGGATTTTCGATGGTGATGGAGTGAAATTGCGCGGTTTTTTTGATCGCAAAGCGTATCCATCGCTTGGCGCCCTCAGGCAGGCGCTCGTTTTCCTCAGTGGCATTGTCGAGGGCGTTGGCAAAAATCGTGCAGCTGTCGAAGGGAGAAAGAGGCAGCGCGCGGGCAAAAGCGCCCTCCAATGTGAAGCAAATGCCCAACCGGCGCCAGGTGGCTGTGCGCGCGTTGATGAGTGCATCCACGCCATCGTCGCCGGTTTGAAAAAGCTGCTCACTGGCGGCTGTCCAGGCGGATTGAAATTCGTCAAGATAGGCGGCAAGGGCGTCGGTATCTTTTGCCGCACAGAGCTGGCGCATCCGCGCCATGTGATGCTTCATGTCATGACGAAAGGCACGCACGTCTTGCTGCATGGCTTTGTAGTGGGCAAAATAGGCGAGCTCCCCTTCAACATACTGCGCGTTGAGAGCGTTCAGCTGACGATAGTAAGCGGTGGTCTTGCTGCGCCAGACCATGATGAGAAAAAAGACGTTCGTAAAAACGACAAGGCCCGTCACCGCAGAAACAAGAAAAATCCCGCTGTCTGTCGCAAGCACAGCGGCATCCAGCTCACCGGCAGCAGGGTTCATCACCCGGCCCAAGAGCATCGTCGTGAGATACAAAAACACCGCCGTCACCATCTCGAACACACTGAAGCGGATCGCCAGCCCGTCTGCGTAACGTTTGCGCACACGCCAGACCCAGAAAATCACCGCCACATTTGCCAGAGCTGCCAGGGCATAGAGGGCGTCGCCGTAGCCAAAAATGACATCAATGCCCAGAACGTTGCACAGGAACGTAACAAGATTCAGCGGAAATCCGGCCACGATCACCAGGCACACCATCACAAACAGCGTGCGCAGACGGCTGTGCGCCGTGAGCTGAAAAATGCAGAGCACGACATACACCAGCATGACGAAAAGATAGAGATTCTCGTTGTCAAACGCCATGGCAGGCAGCGAACAGCACCCTGTCACGAGGGCGAGAAGCAGCCAGCGACGACGCGCAAACGGCCGGCGTTCGCGCGCATCCACCACAAAAGATACCAGCATTGACATCAGCGCAATGTCGAGCACTACTGTGATCAGTCGCACCATCGTCTGCTACCTCGCTGTGCGGCTGACGTAGGCCTGAAAAGCATTCTTGAACGCCTTCTTGCGCAGGCGGCTGAGGGGGATCTGCTCGCCGCTGACAAGCAGGATCTCATTTTTATCCAGGCGAGCCACATAGCGGAAATTGATCAGATAGCTGCGGTGAACGCGAAAGAAATCCTCGCCTGCGAGGGCGCGCTCGATTTCGTCGATACCGCGGCGATCGCTGAAGGCGGTGTCTTTAAGCACCACGCGCACGCGTTTGTCCTGGGCTTCGATGTAATAGATATCCTTGACGCGCAGCAGCGCTTCAACAGGCCCGTCCTCCACATGCAAGGTAATGTGGTCCGACAGTTCCGCCCGCACAGCGGAAATGGCTTCGGTCAATTTTTCCGGCTGCACAGGTTTCACGAGGTAGCGAAAGGCTGCCACTTCATAGCCGGTGAGTGCAAATTCATCGTGCGAGGTGATGAAGATGATATAGCAATCCGGCAGCAGCTTGCGCAGTCGTTTCGCGGTTTCGATGCCGTCGATGCCGCGCATTTCGATGTCCAGCAGGATGAGTTGGTAAGGCTGGCTCTGTTTCTGCACGGCAGCGAGCAGGGCCTCGCCGGATGTGAAACCGTCGACGAGCATATCCAGGTCCTGATAGGTTTGGTCGATGAACAGGCGCAGTGTCTGCTGCATGTGCCAGTCATCGTCGCAGATCGCGATTTTCATGAGGCTCTCCCCTTTCTGGGTAAAATCTTTCTCCTACAATTATATTTTGCTATGCGCAAAAGTACAAGAGGCGTTTGCACGCAAAAAATAAGAGCACTGCTCCTAAACAGAGGAGCGGTGCTCTTAAAACAATGATTATTCCCAGATGCCTGGTGTGGTGTTCTTGACACCGGCGTCTTTGGCGACGAATTTTGGATCCTTGCCTTCTTTTTTCTGGCGCATGTAGTCGGCCAGCGTGCGCTTGACGGTGCCATTGAGGCAGAACAGCGCAATGATGTTGACGATCGCCATGCAGCCCATGGTGATGTCGGCCAGCGCCCAGGCGGCGTCCATCGAGTTGATGGCGCCGACAAAGACCATGACCACGCAGGTGCAGCGGAAGATGAACAGGAACACCTTGTTCGTAGAGATGAAACGGGCATTGAACTCGGCGTAGAAGAAATTCCCGATCAGGGAGGTGAACGCGAAGAGGGCAACGGCAGCGGTCATGAAATGCACACCCAAGGAACCGAAAACGGTTTCAACAGCAGCCTGCACGAGAGGAATCCCGTCGAGCTCGCCGCCTTTTTCGTAGACGCCGGAGAAGAGCACGAGGAAACCACTGGTCGAGCAGATGATGATGGTGTCGATGAAAACCGAGAGCACCTGCACCAGCCCTTGTTTGACAGGGTGGCTGACTTCCGAGGAAGCAGCGGCGTTTGGTGCCGAACCCATACCAGCTTCGTTGGAGAACAGCCCGCGCTTGATCCCCATGACCAGGCAGCTGCCGAGCATCCCGCCAAAGATGGCACGGAAATCGAAGGCGTCGGTCACGATCATGCTGATGACTTCAGGGAATTTTTCGATGTTGAAAAGAACAACGACGATACCCAGGAAGATGTAAAGCCCTGCCATGATCGGCACGAGGATCGACGACACCTTACTGATCTTGTCAACGCCGCCGAAGAACAGCACCATCGAGATCACAGCCAGCACAATGCCGAGATAAACCGGCACGCTGGAGTGTTCCCAGTCGCTGCTGTAATATTCGAACGCCGAAACAATGTTGTACGACTGCAGACCGTTGAAGCCGTAGGCGAAGGTGATGATCAGGATCGTCGCAAAAACCAGCCCCAGCCAGCGCATGCCCATGGCTTTTTCAATATAGTAAGCAGGGCCGCCCTTGAAGATCGCGCCGTCGCGTTCCTTATAGATCTGCGCCAGCGTACTTTCGGCAAACGCCGACGCGCCGCCGATGATCGCCATGATCCACATCCACATCAGCGCGCCAGGACCACCAGCGACTAGCGCCGTGGCAATACCGGCGATGTTACCGGTGCCGACGCGGGAAGCCGTGGCGACCATCAGCGCCTGGAAGGATGAGATCGCTTCTTTGTTGGATTTCTTTTCCATAACGACGCGGAACGTCTCCGGGAAGAGACGGATCTGCACAAAGCCCAGACGGATCGAAAGGAAAAGACCGACCGCGATCAAAAGCCCTACGAGAATGTAGAGATACATCCAATCGCTGATCGAAACGAGAGTTTCTGTCAGAGTCAATAAAATCAGTCCCCTTTTGTGAAAATAATTTATGCTCACTGCCGAGCCTATCATAGCTCGCAGCTAGACAAACAGCGTTAAACGCAAGGAAACCCGGCGGCCATTGCGTCGGGTTTTCCCTGGGATATTTCAGAGATGCGCGAGCGTTAATTCGCCCATTCCGCACCATATTTCTTCTGTTCACGCTTCTTAGCGAACATCAGCGTGCCAACGATGAGCACAGCGCCAACGATCCAGCAGATGAACATGTTGCGTGTGAAGCCAGCGACAATGAATGTTACCGCCGAGATTCCGGCAACTGTGATCGCGTAAGGCAGCTGCGTGTTGACGTGGTTCAGATGGAAGCACTGTGCACCGGCAGACGCCATTATCGTCGTGTCGGAGATTGGCGAGCAGTGGTCACCGCAAACTGCACCAGCCATGCAAGCGCTCATGGAAATAATCATCAGCTGTGGGTCCGTTTCCTGGAACGCAGCGACGACGATCGGAATGAGGATACCGAACGTGCCCCAGCTCGTCCCGGTAGCGAACGCCAGACCGCAGCCGATGAGGAAGATGATCATTGGCAGGAAGTTGACCAGCGCGCCGGCAGAATTTTCGATGATACCTGCAACATAGGTGGAAGCGCCCATGCTGTCGGTCATCGCCTTGAGGCTCCAGGCGAAAGTCAGGATCAGGATTGGTGCGATCATCGCTTCAAAGCCCTTTGGCACACATTCCATGAATTCCGTGAAGGTCATAACACGGCGAGCCATGTAGAAAAGCAGCATGAAGATTAGCGCGAAGAACGAACCAACTGCAAGACCGACAGATGCATCAGAGTTCGAGAAGGAATCGACGAAGCTTGTGCCGGCAAAGAAACCGCCGCTCCAGATCATGCCGATAACGCAGCAGATGATCAGCACGATAACAGGCAGCAACATATCGATCAGATGACCGCCCTCTTCCTTCGTGTTGTCTGAGAAGTTTTCGTAAGGACGTTCACTTGTCGTGTAGAGATCGCCCTTGATCGCATTGAGCTCGTGCAGCTCCATTGGACCGTAGTCCGCATGCAGCACAGAGATCAGGATGATGAACGCGATCGTGAAGAGCGCATAGAAATTGTAAGGAATGCACTGGATAAAGAGCGCGATCCCGTTTTCTTCGCCCGGCACAAAGCCCGATACCGCAGCCGCCCAGGACGAAATTGGTGCGATGATGCAGACAGGCGCCGCCGTCGAGTCGATCAGATAAGCCAGCTTTGCGCGGGAGATCTGGAACTTGTCCGTTACAGGACGCATAACGCTCCCAACTGTGAGGCAGTTGAAATAGTCGTCGATAAAGATCAGAATACCCAGGCAGATCGTCGCCAGCTGCGCGCCGACACGATTCTTGATCTTCGTCTGCGCCCAGCGGCCAAACGCCGCCGACGCACCGGATTTGTTCATCAGCGAGACAACGATCCCCAAAATGACCAGGAAGATAATGATACCTACATTATAAGTATCCGAAAGGACCGCAACGATCCCTTCCGAATATACGTGGTTGATCGTTCCCTCAAAGCTGAAGCCGGAATACAAAAGCCCACCAGTCAGCACCCCGATGAACAGCGAGCTGTACACTTCCTTCGTGACCAGCGCCAGAGCAATCGCCACGATCGGTGGAACCAGTGCCCAGAACGTCTGCTGCACCGAGTCGGCCGTCGTCGTGAAGGCAGCAAACAGCAGAACAGCAACCAGCGCGACCAACGTCACAATCGTGCCGATGCCAAATTTTTTCTTCGATGTTGACATACCGTCTAACCCCCTAAGCCTAAGTTGTGTGAATAAATTTACAAAGATATTTCATATTTTACACGCTGCGCTCACATTTGACCAGAGGCATTGATACACATAAGAAATTACTATCAAATTCCGCTCACTGTTCTAGAACAGAAAAAGCGCAGCACGGTGGCTGCGCATCAATAATCGGTGCTTATTTCTTCCTGATCGGAATCCAAACCTCGCTGTAGTAATTCTCGTCGTGGATGCCGGCGGCGATGTCGTAGGTGCCGCCAGCTGGGAGCCATTCGGAAAAGATCTGTTTGTTCACGGCCTGCATGGTTTCGGCCATTTTGCCGCGGCAAAGGAACACGGCCCAGGTGTGGGCAGGGATGGTGCGGGTTGTAAAACCGTCGGGAATGGCGACGGCTGGATCGTAGGGATCGGCGATGAGATAGTCGAACTGGTCTCCTTTCATCTCGGCGTCAATATTGATGCCGTAGAGGCCGCGCACGGTTTCTGCGCCGCCGGCAGCGAAATGCTCCTGCCAGAATGCCGGCACTTTCGTTGGGCCTTCCTCGTAGCTGAACGTCTCTGCACGGCAGAGCACGGTGAATGCATCTTTCTTTTCAATGCGATATTCCATGTTTCTTCCACCTTCCAATGAGAGTTTGATCACAAGCGGCGCAAAGGAAACAACCGTGCCGCCGCTTTTGCGTAATGCGGTCGGAGTAACGCCATGGAAGCGGGTGAAGGCTTTCGTGAATCCATCCGGCGAATCGTAGCCAAAATCCAGCGCGATGTCGATGATCGACCGATCGCTCGCGAGCACTGCCAATCCGGCCTGCGAAAGGCGGCGCTTGCGAATGTACTCACCAACGCTCATGCCGCAGAGCATGGCGAATCCGCGCTGGAAATAAAACGGCGAGAGCGTCGCTGCGCGGGCGATCTCTTCCACGCTGAGCGGTTCTGCGAGATGGTCTTCGATATAGCGGATGGCTGCACTGATGCTTTCACTCCAGGTCATGGCTTCTCCTCCTTTTGCTCTCATTGTAGACAAAAGGCCGGGCGTTTGCCCGACCTGTGATGCTTTCTTTTGTCTGAAAAGCTCAGATATCTCTGTGATGGAACTGTTTTTCGCCGCTGGCGTAGTCGGCTACGATCTGGCCCTGGCCGAAAAGTTTGTATTTGTAGGTGACGAGACCCTCCAGGCCGACGGGGCCGCGGGCGTGGATCTTGCCGGTTGAAATGCCAACTTCGGCACCGAAGCCGTAGCGGAAACCGTCGGCGAAACGTGTGGAGCAATTGTGGTAGACGCCGGCGCTGTCGACCATCTGCAGGAAACGTGCGGCGGTGGCGGCGTCCTCTGTGAGGATGGCGTCGGTGTGGTGAGAACCGTAGGTATTGATGTGGCGGATCGCTTCTTCCACGCCGTCTACGAGCTTGACGGAGCAGATGAGGTCGCCGTATTCGGTGGCAAATTCGTCCTCTCCCATCACATCCATGCTGACGATCTGCGCCGCTTCTTCTGTGCCGCGCAAGGTGACGCCGGCAGCTGCGAGGGCAGCGGCAGCTTTTGGCAAGAACTCACTGGCAATGGCGCGGTCGATGAGCAGCGTTTCCATGGCGTTGCAGGCTGCTGCGTACTGGGTTTTGGCGTCGACGATGATCGGCAGCGCTTTTGCCTGGTCGCAGGCTTTGTCGGCGTACACATGGCAGATGCCTGAGGAATGGCCCATCACGGGGATCTTGGTGTTTTCCATGATGTAGCGGACAAATTTATTGGAGCCGCGCGGGATCAGGAGATCCACGTCCTGGTCGCAGGCGAGGAGCTCGTCGATCTCGCTGTGAGCTTCTGCCTGGAGCAGGCAGCTTTCCGGCAGACCGGCGCGGATCACCGCGTCCTTGATAAGGTTGAAGAGCACGCGGTTGGTGTTTGCCGTCTCCTTGCCGCCCTTGAGGATGGCGCAGTTGCCGCTCTTCACGCAAAGGGACGCGATCTGCACAAGCGCGTCCGGACGCGCTTCAAAGATCACGCCGATGACACCGATCGGCACTGTGGCACGATAAAGCGTCAGATTTTCGTCAAGCTCGCGGGCGAGGGTGATCTTATTGAGAGGATCTGCGAGTGTTTCCAGCTGGCGCAGGCCGCTGATGCAGTCGCGCAGCTTGCCGTCGTCGAATTTCAGGCGTTTGCGCGTCGCGCCAGTGACACCATTTTCGTCAGCAGCAGCGAGATCCTGCGCATTGGCAGCAAAAATCTCCTCGCGATGCGCTTCCAGCGCGAGGGCGATCTGTTCCAGCGCTGCGTTGCGCGCTTCATTCGTCGATGCGGCCAGCGCCGGCGCAGCCAGCTTCATGCGACGGGCTTCTTCTTTGATATTCATAGGAAAACCTCCTTATGATCGATCGATGGGATTTTTTTCATAGTACCACAAAACTTGGCGCATGTCTCGCTAGGTTTATGGATTAATCTTCACAAAATAAGGGCTCACCATTCGGCAAGCCCTTCGCACATGTGAGCAATATTCTACATTTTAGGCACCCCGTCGCTCGCGGAGGTGAAACATACACGTTCATGATATTCTTGCCGTCATGAACGGCGAACTTTTGTTCATTATCATTATACTAGATAGCGGAATCCCACGCAACGTAAAATCATCCTCACTCCACAAAAAAGCACCAACGTCGACAATGACGTTGGTGCTATGCGCTTTATTTCGTGAAAACGAATTTCTTGTCGTCATCAAGCGCGACCTTGATGGTGTCGCCAGCCTGATACTGTCCGGCGAGGAGCGCATCGGCGAGAGGATCTTCGATCTGATTCTGGATGGCGCGGCGCAGTGGACGGGCGCCGAATTCCGGATCGTAGCCAACCTTGGCGAGTTCGTCAAGCGCTTCGTCGCTGAGCGTGATGGAAAGATCGCGGTCGGCGAGACGCTTTCTGAGATCTTTCATCATGATGCCGACGATCTGCTTCAATTCCTCTGCGGTCAGTGGATGGAAGACGACGATGTCGTCGATACGGTTCAAGAATTCTGGGCGGAATGCTTTCTTCAGATTGTCCATGACTTTTTCCTTCATGGTCTCGTAATCTGCTTCGGCCTGATTCTCATCAGCGCTGGTGAAACCGAGGGTCTTGCTGTTCATGATGGCCTGGCTGCCCAGGTTCGAGGTCATGATGATGACGGTGTTCTTGAAATCGATGACGCGGCCCTGGCTGTCGGTCAATCTGCCGTCGTCAAGCACCTGCAGCAGAATGTTGAAAACATCTGGATGCGCTTTCTCGATCTCGTCGAGGAGGATCACGCTGTATGGTTTGCGGCGCACAGCTTCTGTGAGCTGACCGCCTTCATCGTAACCGACATATCCTGGAGGTGCACCGACGAGACGGCTGACGGCGAATTTCTCCATATATTCGCTCATGTCGATACGGACCATGGCGTTCTCGTCATCGAAAAGGGCTTCGGCGAGCGCCTTTGCAAGCTCTGTCTTACCAACACCGGTAGGCCCGAGGAAGAGGAAGCTGCCGATCGGACGCTTGGCGTCCTTGAGGCCGCTGTGCGCACGACGCACAGCCTTGCTGACGGCGGTGACTGCTTCTTCCTGGCCGATGACACGCTCGTGCAGGATCTCTTCGAGACGGAGCAGGCGCGCGCTGTCTTCTTCGGTGAGCTTGGTCACTGGCACGCCGGACCAGTTGGAAACGACCTCTGCGATATCGTCGGATGTGACGACCTGATGCGTGGTCTTGTTCTGTTTGTCCCAGGCCTCGCGCGCTGTCGTCAATTCTTCCTGGATGCGTTTTTTCTTGTCGCGAATCTCTGCAGCTTTTTCAAATTCCTGTGCCTGGATGGCAGCTTCCATTTCGCCGCCGAGGGCTTCGAGCTGGCTCTCCATCTGCTGGATGGTTTCCGGCGCAACATTGTGGCGCAATCTCACGCGCGAGCAGGCTTCGTCGACGAGGTCGATGGCCTTGTCTGGCAGCTGACGGTCGTTGATGTAACGATCCGAGAGCTTGACAGCGCTGACGATCGCATCATCCTGGATCTCAACCTTATGGAAGGCCTCGTATTTATCCTTGATGCCGCGCAGGATCTCGATCGCATCATCGACCGTAGGTTCATCGACGGTGACTGGCTGGAAACGACGTTCCAGTGCGGCGTCCTTTTCGATGTATTTGCGATACTCATCCAGCGTGGTGGCGCCGATGACCTGCAGATCGCCGCGGGCAAGCTCCGGCTTGAGGATGTTGGCAGCGTCGAGAGAACCTTCAGCAGAGCCGGCACCGACAATGGTGTGCAGCTCATCGATGAAGAGGATGACATTTTTCTTGCTCTTGACCTCTTCGATGATGTTCTTCACACGCTCCTCAAAATCGCCGCGGTATTTGCTGCCGGCGACAAGACCACCCATGTCAACGTTGATGATCTCTTTATCCTTGAGCAGCTCTGGCACCTCGCCGGCGACGATGCGCTGTGCCAATCCTTCAGCGATCGCCGTTTTGCCGACACCAGGCTCGCCAATAAGCACTGGATTGTTTTTCGTGCGGCGAATGAGGATCTGGATCACTCGCTCGATCTCCTTGGCACGTCCGATGACTGGGTCGATCTTTCCTTCCTTCGCCATCTGATTGAGATTGCGGCCGTATTCTTCGAGGGCGCTCTGCTTGCTGCCAGCTTCCTGCCCGCCGTATTCATCCGCTGGCATGCCATTCATGCCGCTGTAGTTCTGCTGACGAGGCTGACCGAAAACACCGCCGCCATAGTGGCCGTTGACTTCGCGGATCACCTGCTCCAGCGTGATGCCCTGATCAGCGAGCGCCTGAAAAGCGACGCCGTCGTTCGCCTGCAACAGCGCGATCAGCAGATGCTCTGTGGCGATGCTGTTCATGCGCAGACGCACAGCTAGATTCCAGGCGATCTCAAAGCAACGTTTTACGCGCGGCGTGTACGCCAGCTGGCTGGCGCGAACAGGTTCTCTGCCCTCACCGACCATGCTGAGAATGTCCTGGCGGGTTCTTTCAGGATCGACGTGCAGATTTTTCAGCACACTGGAACCGATCCCGCCAGCACGCATGATCCCCAGGAGCACATGCTCCGTACCGATCATGCGGTGTTTCATATTGATGGCTTCTTCCTGGGCATAAGCCAGCGCCATCTTTGCGTTTTCTGTAAAGTTAAAAGTTGCCATATATGGTCACTCCTTCTTGAGGATGGTTATTTTTTATTGTTTTGGCGCTCCGTCTGTTGAACCGTCGCCATTTTCCGCCGCTTCCAGCGCACGGATCGCATCGCGCAGCTGCGCAGCTTCTTCAAAATTTTCCGCTGCAATGGCGCGCTGCAGTTCTGACTCGAGATGCGCCTTCGCGCTCACTGGTGCAGCTTCTGCGGCAGATGCTTCCGCAGGGATCGTTTCTGCGACATCGCTGTGCAAACGCTGCATGAGTGGTGGCAGCGCATCCTTGAAATGATCGTAGCAGGCGTCGCAGCCAAGAAAGCCGTTGCGCTGGAAATCGTCCCAGCTCATGCCGCATTCCGGACAAACGTCGACGTCCTCCGCCATTTCCTGCGCAGGCAAGCGCTGAGTGTCCGCCTGAAAGAATGGTGCCAGCATCTGTGCCAGGGACGAACCAAAGACTCCGTCTGCAAAAAAGTCGTTATGGAAAAACGATGCGAACGGATCCCTGCCGCCACGCTCCCGCGCTGCACATTCTGCACAAAGGTGCTCGCTGTGAGAGACGCCGTTGATGATAACCTGTTTATGAACAGTCGCCTCGCGCTGTCTGCATTTTTCACATAACATAGGTCATTACTCCTTTTCATTGTTTTGTTTTCTATCGTGATCTGCATCCTCATCGGCAGACGCAGTTGAATTTCCACCATTTTGTGAGCCGATGCTCATATGCGCCAATAGCTGGACCATCAGCTGCGCACGCATCTCGCCTGTCGAAAGCGAACGCAACGGTCCAAGCACGCGCTCTTTCATGATCGCCGAGAGCAAGGTGCCGACATCTGGCGGCAGAACTTTTTCTTCCACCAGATAAGTCAGAATGCTCTCCGCCTGTTTTTCTGACAGGCTCTGGCCTGCCTTTTCCATCAACGGGCGGAAATCATGGGCGCCATCGAGGTGGATCTGATGGATCCGCACATAACCACCGCCGCCGCGGCGCGTCTCTACCACATAGCCGTTGGCTGGCGTAAAACGCGTCTGCAGCACATAATTGATCTGGCTTGGCACACAGCAAAATTTTTCTGAGAGCACGCTTCTCTGAACAACCAGAACACCTCCATCCGACTGGTCCAACAATGTTTTCAAATATTTTTCTATATCCTGGGACAAGCTGCCCATTTTTCTCACCTCACTTCAATCGTTTGTTCATTTGACCTTGTTTGACCTTACGTTTATTATTATAGCGTGCCGCTCGGAATTGTAAAGATCAAAGATTGGTCAAATTGTGCATGCAATCGTTTATAATCAAATTTATTCAACTTTATTTATCATTGTTTACTCGCTATCGACTTTTTGACCTTTTCTGATCTTCCTTTCGATTTTGCCAGCAGCGCGCGCTTGTGTTATCATAGAACCATCAATTTCTAACAACGGGGTGTCTCACCTATGAACGACATCATCAAGCAAAAGCTTGCAACCCTGCCGACGAATCCCGGCGTCTATCTTATGAAAGATAAAGACGGCAAGATCATCTACGTCGGCAAGGCGATCAATCTGAAAAACCGCGTGCGTTCTTATTTTCGCGCGCAGCCAAAAGAAGCAGTGAAAACAAAGGCGCTCGTGCGTCACATCGAGGATCTGGAATACATCATCGTCGACAACGAGACAGAAGCGCTGGTGCTCGAATGCAATCTGATCAAAAAATACCGCCCAAAATACAACATCAACCTCAAGGACGGAAAAACCTATCCCTACTTGCGCATCACCAAAGAGGATTATCCGCGCATCTTCGTGACACGACAGGTCATCCGCGACGGCTCCCGCTACTTCGGCCCCTACACAAACGTCGGCGAATTGCGCGACACCCTGGAGCTTACGCATCGCATCTTTCCTTTTCGCACCTGCAGCAACGCGCAGTTCAACAAAGCCATGAGCTGTCTCAATGAACATCTCGGACTCTGCAAAGGACCATGCGTCGGCCACATTTCCAAAGACGACTACAACGCCATGATCGAGCAGGTCGCCGATTTTTTTAACGGCCATACAGCGCCTGTGCGCCATCGTCTCGAGCAGGAAATGCTCGCCGCCTCCGACGCCCTCGATTTTGAGACAGCCGCCCAGAAGCGTGATCAGATCCGCGCCATCGACGCCATCAGCGATCGCCAGAAAGCGACCAGCCAAAGCGCCGGCAACCACGACCTCGTGGCAATGGCGCGCAACGATCTCGGCGCCATGATGCAGGTATTTTTCGTGCGCGGCGGAAAAATTCTCGGTCGAGAATCCTACCCGCTCCATGCCAGCAAGGACGACAGCGACGAAGAAGTATTCTCCAGCTTTATGAAGCAATTCTATCTCGAGCAGGAAGCCGTGCCGCGAACGATCTACATCGACCAGCATTTTGACGACGAGGAAACCCTGCAACAGCTGCTCAGCGAAAAACACGGCGCGAAAGTGCAGTTCCACGTCCCAAAGCAAGGCCAAACCCGCGCCCTCATGGATCTCGTCCGGCGCAACGCCGAGGAAGCGCTGACCAAGCGCATCGTTGCCGGTGACGTTGCTCGTGAGCGCACAGAAGGCGCGCTCGTCGATCTCAAAGACTATCTCGGTCTCGATCATCTGCCCAACCGCATCGAGTGCTATGACATTTCCAACATCCAGGGCACCGACTCCGTCGCCTCCATGGTCGTTTTTGTCGCCGGAAAACCAGCCAAAAGCCAGTACCGTCATTTTAAGATCAAAACCGTCGAAGGACCAAACGACTTTGCCAGCATGTACGAAGTCATCACCCGCCGCTTCAGCCACGCCACCAAAGAGCTCGAAAGCGGCATGAAAATGGGCAAATTCGCCTGGCTGCCAGATCTCGTCATCATTGACGGCGGCAAGGGCCAGCTCGGCTACGCCCGCCGCGCCATGCGCGAACAGGGCTATGCACACATTCCAACCTTCGGCCTCGCCAAACAGGAAGAGCTTCTCTTCAAAGAAAACGAAGACGAACCGATCGTCCTGCCGCGCCAGTCCAACGCCCTCTATCTCATCCAGCGCGTGCGCGACGAAAGCCACCGCTTCGCCATCACCTACCACCGTTCTCTGCGCGGCAAGCGTCAGCTCGCTTCCATACTCGACGATATTCCCGGCATTGGAAAAAAACGCAAGGAGAATCTCTTGACCCACTTCGGTTCATTTAGTAAAATTCAAAGTGCAGACATCGATGCGCTCGCAGAAGTTCCCGGCATCAGCCGCGATCTCGCCGAGACCATCCACACCTACCTGAAAACCCACCAGGATCTTCAGGCGCGTCTGCGACGAAAGCAATGACCTCTTGAAAGGAGTTATTCTATGAAATCACTGATCGTTCATCTTCTGAGCTACTGTCTCGGGCTGTACCTCACCGCCCAGCTCGTGCAGGGACTCTACTTTGATACCATCGCAGCCCTTGTGCTCGGTGCCGTCGTTCTCACCATCGTCGACGCCGTCGTCAAACCGATCGTCACTGTACTCACGCTGCCGCTCAATTTCCTCACCCTCGGCCTCTTCACCTTCGTGATCAACGGCTTCATGCTCAAGATCACCAGCCTCTTCGTGCCAGGCATGGCCGTCGGCGGATTCTGGGCAGCCACCTTCGCCGCTCTCGTGCTCACCATCATCAGCGGCGTCATCAACTGGCTCGTCAGCGACTGAGCAAACTGCATACAAAAAGCGGACCGCATCCGGTCCGCTTTTTTAATTTTGTTCCTGTTCAAGATGAAATACCAACGCATCAGGATTTCTCTTTCCATAAACGATGCGCAGGATCAAAATTATTTTTTCCTTGTGTTGTGGCAAATAATATAAAACATAATGGTTGACGCGTTTCTTTCTAATTTCTATATCTGGAAGAAAATCGTTTTTAACCAAAACGCCACTCTCTGGAAACAAACAGGCTTCCTGTATCGTTTCCTCGATGTCATCCAAAAAATCTCTGGCCGCTTTCTTATTGACAAGCTCCATTACCATATAACGAATGATCTCATCTAGGTCATCGCTGGCCTGTTGTGTCAACTTGAAATTATAGCTCATACTTATTCCTCAACGCTGACAGCGTCTGCGGTCCGTCCACGATCTTTCCTTCCTGCAGATCTTTCAGCCCACGGAGCACCGCCTGAGCCTCAACGATCTGCTGCATCGTGCGCTCGTAGTATTCGATATCCATCACCACAAGCCGACCATAGCCATTTTTTGTCACAAAGACTGGGCCATTTTCCTCGGAACAGCGCCGCTCGATTTCAACTGTATTTTTCAATTCTCGCATCGGAACGATCTGCATGATTATCGCCACCTTTCTTATACCTTTATATTACACCAAATTCAGCCACAGTGCAATCACCAGTGAAAAAGCGGATTGCACAATATCATTTCTCAAAAATGCATTTTTCAGCGAATTGAAGGCTTTTCTACGCGCATTCATCAAAAAATCGCCAAAATTTGAAGAATGGTCGTGTGCTTTTCCTGAGATCTGCAAAAATCCGCGATTTTTTCGTGATGACGCGCAAAAGGCCGCGGAATTGCGGCCTTTTGATTTAGCAGCGGATGAGATGCAGCGCGGCTTCGACATCTTCTTCGCGCACGTAGAAGATGGTGGTCAGGCGTGGCGTATGATGGTTGCCCACCGCGCCAATGGCTGCTGCGTTAAATGCGCCTGGTCTGGAATAGTCTTCTACCTTCATTTTATATTCGATGCTGTGCTGGGCGAACGCTTCCTGGATGCGAAATTTTTCTTCGGGGTTTATCGTAGAGTAAAGCTCGACCATGCGTTTTTTCCAGAAAACCATGAGATTTCACTCCTTTACTTTCTCCACAGCGCTCCGATTCCTTCCAATATCAGTGCCACAAACGCCATCATCGCCAACACACAGAGCACCCAACCGACGATACCGAGGACTTTGCGGCTGCGTCGGTGCTGCGCACTCAGCCATTTGGATGCGAATCCTGCGGCGGCACCGCTGGCGAGCAGCACGACAGCAAGTGGCAGCAGATTGTCCTCGATCAGCCCCCAAAATGGCGGCACCTGTTCAAGGACATTCGTCTCATCTATCATTTCCCTTCCTCCGGTTCGAGGTATAAAAGGCATGTCGCGTCCTCCTTTTTTACAAAAAAGCAGCTGTCAGAATTGGCAGCTGCTTTTCATTATCCTCAGGCTTCAGCCCCAGGCATGCAGGCAATTTCTTCTGGGGTTAGCGCGTCGGTGTCATTGTTTTCAAGTGCTTCTTTCATGTGGACAACATCCACCGCGTCTTTCTCCGGCACAGTCAGCACTTCATGACGGGTACCGTCTTTTTCGGTAGCGACGAGTACGCCGTCTTCAACGGTGAACACACAGGCATTAACTGGAAAATCGAGTTCGAAGGTCACATAGTCCAGCGTATCATCACCGATCTTAAAGAAATAAAGTCTGTTTGGATCGTTCACGAACGGGCCATTCGTACCCTGGGTGTAATAGAGATAGCCGTTGGCGATGGTGAAATCGGTCGAGTTGTTGATGCTTTGAATGTAAGTCATTTCAGAAACTGTATCTGCGGCATCAAGATCTGGCACTTGGAAAAGCGCCACTTCGCCGCCACCCATCACACCCTGACGGCCAACAGTCACATAATGCACGCCATTAATAACCTTGGTATCTCCGAGATAGTATTCTGCAAAATGAGATGCGTCGTCTGCCCAGTCGCCGTAGATTTTCTCAGCACCAGTCAGATAAACAATCTTCCCAGTCTTTTCATTGGTGGCTTGAATGTAAACTTTGGTCACTGTCTGAATGTCACCGCCGAAACCTTTCTGGAAAACCCAGTCGCTGGTTTCTTCTGCCGGCTGTTCACCAGTCGTAATGGTGACGGTGCGGGTGTCATTGTCCCATTTCACCACGCCATAAAGTTCCATGAAATCGCGCGCTGGCAGATAGGTGCGATCGTTCAAAAGCGTTGGGCGTGTATCAAAAACACCAGGTTTGCCATTGGCAAGATAATTATCAGCGCCCACTGTTAGCATCACATCTACAGTTTCATCAGCACTAGTGATATGAATAGTGCCATCTTCCTGCCACACAGTTTTATACCCCAATGTCTCACTCACCAGACGCAGTGGGATCATGGCGCGTCCGTCAGAGGTGATAAATGGCTGTCCGATCTCTTCATTAGATTCGACAACTTTGTCGTTGATCACCAGCGTGAGATCGGTGGATGCAACATCCACAGCGGCAAACGCCGGCACAGCGAGACTTGCTGCCATAACGCCGGTCGTCAGCGCTGCGGTCAGTTTTCTACTCTTTTTCATTTTCAGTTCCTCCTTTTCAAAGACAATGTTTATTACATTTATTATACCATATTCTTCGGACATTTATCCATTTCCGGAAGAACTGTCACCAATTTGTCTGGAACCGATTTACAACATTGACAAAACGCAAACAAGAAACGCGACGATTCCTCGCCGCGTTTGTCTGAGATTATTATTTGTTCGCGCGTTTTGGATTGGCTGGGAACCATCCTCGGGCAACGCGCGCTTCCTGTTCGGCCACTTCATGGATACCCCAAAGCGCGGAGAATCCAAAAAGCGCGATGGCGGTGTTGAGCATGGTATTCTTCACGCGCAGGCTCACTGCCACACACAGCGCGCCGATGGCGCCGAAAAGCGGCATGCACATTTTACGGCCGAGATGATATTCGCCCTTGATGACGATCGGATGCCAGACGCCAATGATGAGAAAAGACAAGGCGCCCAATACGATCCCTTTGAAATTCATGGTTTTCCTCCCTATCTGCAAATGATCCGCTACATACAAAAACATCCCGGATCCTGTGATCCGGGATGAAAATTATCCCTTAGCGATTTCTGTTTTTCAGGAAATCTGGAATGCGCACGTCGTCATAACCGCCGCTGTGACGCTGGCTCGTGCGAGCGCTGCCGCTGTTGCGGCTGGAGCCTGCGCTCTTGGATGGAGCGGTTGCACGGAAAACAGGTTCTTCCGGCTGACGTTCGAAGCCGGTGGCGATAACGGTGACTTTGATGTCGTCCTTAGCGCCTGGATCATCGATAACACCGAAGATGACGTCTGGTTCGCCACCGGTGGCATCGTTGATGAAATCGACTGCTTCCTGAGTTTCGATCAGGGTTGGATTCTGACCACTGATGTTGATAAGGAGCGCAGTAGCGCCTTCGATGCTGGTCTCCAGAAGTGGGGAAGAAATAGCAGCCTTGGCTGCAGCCACAGCGCGGTCTTCACCCTTGCCGACACCAACGCCCATGAGCGCGGTACCGGTGTTCTGCATGGTGGAGCGTACGTCAGCAAAGTCAAGGTTGATCATTGCATTCTTGGTGATGGTATCGGCGATACCCTGTACGCCCTGACGCAGAATGTCGTCGGCGTATTCGAACGCTTCCTTCATGGTCATTTCCTTGCTGGCGATTTCCAGCAGGCGGTCGTTTGGAATGGTGACAAGGCTGTCTACCTTATCGATCAGTTCTTCAATGCCTTCGAGGGCATTTTTCATGCGCTTGCGCCCTTCAAATTTGAATGGCTTGGTGACGACGCCGATGGTCAGCGCGCCCTGGCTCTTGGCGATCTCTGCAACAACTGCTGCAGCGCCGGTGCCGGTGCCACCGCCCATACCAGCGGTAACGAATACGAGGTCTGCGCCTTCGAGTGCCTGAGCCAGCTCTTCGCGGCTTTCTTCGGCAGCCTTCTGGCCAATCTCAGGGTTCCCGCCAGCGCCAAGGCCGCGGGTCAGCTTCACACCGATCTGGATCTTGGTGTCAGCATTGGACTGAGCCAGGACCTGAGCATCGGTATTTGCTACGATAAATTCTACATTGTCTACATTGGTTGCAATCATGCGCTCTACGGCGTTGCCGCCGCCGCCGCCCACGCCGATTACTTTGATCACGGCGACGTTATTGTTCTTATCATCGAGTTGGAACATCCACGATCCCTCCACACAAAATTTCTAGCCTTATTGTATAATAATAACCTATATTGCAAGTTCTTGCAAATATTTTTCTCTTATCGAGGCGTTTTTGCCTAAATTGTAGTCTTTTCTACGAATTCTCAGGTTCCCGTCCCGGACGCTGTACCATATCCAGCATCATATCCGCTCTGATCGTAGCCGTTGGTGTAGCCGCCGGACTGATCATAACCAGTACCATAGCCATACGACGCATTGTCGTTCCCTGTCTGACCATAATCTGCTGTCTGGGCGCTGCCGTTATTGTTGCTGGCAGCTGCAGAATTCTGACTGCCGCTTGTTGTCGCTGCGCTGTTTGCGTGCGACTGCTGGCTGCTGCTCGTGGCAGCTGTGTTGCTGTCGCTGTTCTCTGCGTCTTCGTCGTCCAGGTATTCTGAAACGTCAATGTTGTCGTAGCCTTCGAGAACGACGACCGGCGATTTCTCGTAGCGGATATCGATGGCCTCGATCGGTTCATCGATGATGCCAGAGAGGATGACCTGGTCCATGATGTCGTTCAGGTTCGCCATGCGGGCATCGATATTGTCGACGCCGCCGATGCGGATCTCAATGCCCTGGCTGGTGTACGCAAGAATGTTGTTGCGATCCTTGATGTTGATCTCCTGGATCATCGAAAGCAGATCATCGGAGCAGGCGTTGACGACTTTGAGGATATCTGAAAATCGTGCGTTGTCCTTGAACGCTTCGCCTGGCGATGGCACTTCGTCCATCGAGAAGCCGGTGATGAGCGGCAGGCTCTGGTTGGTCAGCGACTTGGTGTTATCCAGGAGCACGCCGTCCTTACTGAACTGCAGATAGCTGCCGTTGTTCAAGAGCACGCCGGCTGGCTGGCGCTCTGTGATATTGATCTCTATCCAGTGTGGGAAATGGCGTTTGATCTCCACTGCCTGCACATAAGGATAGTAGCTCAGCTCCTGCTCGGCCTGCCCGGTGCGATAGAGGAAGAGATTCTGTCCGACAGGATTTCCGGCGATCTCTTCGACCTGCGCCTCGCTCATGTTCTGCAGATCGTTGACCTGAACGTCATCGATGCGCATGAGCGGCCCAAGCATCACAACAATCGTCGCTACAAGAAATGCAACGACGACAAGCAGCACCACAAAACCAGCAGGAACGTTGCTTTCCTTTTTCTTTTTCGGCGGTGCAGGCTCTTCTGCTTCAGACGCTACGGCGGATGGTTTTTCCTTCGGCGCGTGCAAGGCTTCTTTTTTTGCCCTGCGGCGTGCCTGCTTGGCAGCGCGATTGGAACGCTGCTTTTCAGCGAGGAGTGCCTCTTCGAGATCGATCTCCTCACCGGTCGGCTCCGGTTCCTCAGGTGGCTCATCCGGAAGCATTTCCTCCAGCGTTTCCACAACTTCGCCGATGGTCACATCCGGCACTGGGCGCTTTTCCTCGGCTGCTTTTTCCTGCAGGGTTTTCTTGCTGGTATTGAGCAGCTCTTCAACGCGGATCGCGATGGGATCGTCGTCAATCTCTTCCGCTTCCTGAGCAGGCGTGGCGTCAGCTTCAGCATTTTCCGCTTCCAGCCGTTTGCGTTCCTCTGCTTCGCGTTCGTACTCAAGATATTCCTCAGGGATGACGACGTCCTCGCTTTTCAGCTTAGGGCCTCTGTTTTTGTCTCTAAATAATTTCAATCGGCATCAACCTTTACTGTTTCTGGTCGAACGCTCACTCTGCGCTGCGTTCCTCCAATGCCTTGACGATCAACGGCGCCTGCTTCCAGATGGAGCCTGCCCCCAGGACGAGCACGAGATCGCCTGGTTCAAGGGTGGAGATAAATCCGCTGGTCAGATATTCGTCGTTGACAACCTGCGCATGCTTGCCAGGATCGATCTGGTCGACGATGAGCTGGCTGGAAACGCCTTCGATCGGCAGCTCGCCGGCTGGGAACACATCCAGCAGATAAACAGCATCCGCCTGCGAAAGCGCTGCCGCAAAACTCGTAGCCAAAAACTGCGTGCGCGAATACCGATGCGGCTGGAAGATCGCGATGACACGACCAGAATCGTGCATGGCGCGTGCAGCCTCCAGCGTCGCAGCGATCTCTGTTGGATGATGGGCGTAATCGTCATAAACGGCGATGTCGTTCACTGTGCCCTGAAGCTGGAAACGACGGCGTGTGCCCTTGTATTCCTTGAGCACAGACGCCACTTCCTCAAAGGTCAGCCCGACATCCATGCAGGTCACGACGGCGGCGGTGGCGTTGGCGATGTTGTGCTTGCCTGGCACCTGCAGCTCAAGATGACCGATGAAGCGGTCGCCATTGTAAATATCGGCTTCGTTTTTCATGCCGGTCTGCTGATGGTTCTTGATGCGATACTGGGAACGCTCATGGAAGCCATAGGTTTTCATCGGCACAGGACACTGCGACGCAATGCCAAACGATTCGTCGTTGTCTGCGCAGAGCAGGCAGCGTCCCTCTGGATTGATCTTGTTAAGGAACTGCTTAAAGGACTCGCGAATCTCGATAATGTCCTTATAATGGTCAAGGTGGTCCTCTTCAATATTGGTGATCACCGCATACCATGGCAGCAGATTGATGAAGCTGCCATCGCTTTCGTCGGCTTCTGCGACAAACCATTCGCCCTTGCCATTTTTGGCGTTGCTGCCGATCTCGCTGATTACACCACCGACGACGATCGTCGGATCAAGATTATTTTTCTCGAGCGCCAGTGCGATCATCGAGGATGTAGTCGTTTTGCCATGGGAACCAGCCACGCAGATGGCTTTCTGAGACTGCATCAGATAGCCGAGCATTTCAGAACGATGCACCACTGGGATGCCCTTTTCCACGGCAGCCTGATATTCCACGTTGGTTTCGCGGATCGCCGTGGAACGCACGACGATGTCGATGTCATCGGTGATGTTTTCCGCGCGCTGTGGCACGTGGATCGTCGCGCCGCGACCGCGCAGCATCTGCACCTGATCCGACTCGTTGAGATCGGAGCCGCTGATCACAAATCCACGCTCGAGCATGACTTCCGCCACAGCGCTCATACCGATGCCGCCAATTCCAATAAAATGAACATGCTTAAAATCTTTTGAATAATCCATGTCCGCACCTTCTCTTTTCAGTGTATTATTTTGCAAAGCTTTGCACCAGCATCATGATGTCATCCATGGCGGATGGTCTGGCGAGTCCTTGCATCGCTTCTTTTTTCGCTTGATAATAATCGTCGTTACAGAGGAAATTGTTCAGTGCCGCAGTGAGCTTTGGCACCGTCAGCTCCGCATCCAGGATCATCTCGCCAGCTCCAGCGTCGACAACAGCCTGGGCGTTGAACTGCTGATGGTTGTCGCTGGCGTAAGGATAAGGAATGAGGATCCCCGGCAGCCCGCACATGGCGATCTCTGCCAGGAAGGTCGCTCCGGCGCGACCGATGACAACATCTGCCGCTGCCAGCGCATACGGCATGTCGTGGGTGTATTCGAGGAAGCAGAGGCGTTCATTGCGCAGCACGCTGCTGTCGCTGTCCTTGAGCAGGAGGCTGGTCTCCACATAGCCGGCCTTGCCGGTGATGAAGATCACCTGCACATCCGGATTGGCAAGAATGCCTGTGAGCGCCAGCGCGCAGACGCGATTGATCGTGCGCGCGCCACGGCTGCCGCCAGTGATGAGCACCGTTTTCTTTGCCGGATCGAGGCCGAATTTGGCGCAGCCCTCTTCCCGCGAAAGCTTCCCGATGTCGTCACGCACCGGCAAGCCGGTGAGAACGGTCTCCTTCGCTTTGACGAAGAAACGCGCCGCTTCCGGATAATTGATCATCACCTTATTGACGCGAGAAGCCAGGAGTCGGTTTGTCATGCCTGGATAGGCATTCTGCTCGTGGATCATCGCCGGCACACGATTGGTGCAGGCCATAAGCACCGTCGGCCCACAAACAAAGCCGCCTGTGCCGATGACGAGATCCGGCTTGAATTCTTTGATGTAGCGCCGAGCCTCGACAACGCCCTTTGAATTGATGAACAGCGATTTTGCCAGCGCTGGCGTCAGTTTGCGCGGCAGGCCTTTCGCTGAGATGGTTTTGAACGGGATAGAGGTCGTCGGCACAATGTTGTTTTCCAATCCATTGTCGCATCCGATATAGAGCACCTCGCTGCCTGGCATGTCTGCCAGAATGCGTTCAGCGATGGCCAATGCCGGATAAATATGCCCGCCGGTCCCACCGCCGGATACTATCACTCTCATACATCTTCCCCCATTATCTGTATACTACTGTCATTCTTCCATTGTGTTCTTCGGTGTGCGCTTGTGTTTGCTCTTGTCTGCGTAGCGGGACATGTTCAGCAAGATCCCGATCGTCAGGAGCGTGACCAGAAGCGACGTCCCACCGTAGCTGATCAGCGGCAGCGTGATCCCGGTGACAGGGCAAACGCCGACGGCGACCGCCATATTGATGAGCGCCTGCACGACGATGATCGCCGTTGCGCCGAAGGCGAGATAAGATTTGAACGGATCGTCGATGCGCGTCGCGATCCAAAAGCCGCGCCACGCCAGTGCCATGAAAAGCCCCAGCACGAGGAGCGCGCCAACGATGCCAAATTCTTCGCCGATGACCGAATAGATAAAGTCGGTGTGCATCCCCGGCAGATAAAACAGCTTCTGTCCGCTGTTGCCGAGTCCGACGCCAAAGAGGCCACCGGAGCCGAACGCATACAAGCTCTGCACCAGCTGATAGGCAGAGCCGCTGGCAGCGTCAGCATCTGTCTGGTTGATAAACCCGAAGAGACGCTGGATGCGGTATGGTTCTGCAATACAGTAAGCGGCAACGACAATGAGCCCTGCCACAACCACTGCAACAATACCGCGCTTGGAAAACCCAGCGACGATGAACATGGCAAAGCAGCCGCCGAAGATCGCCATGGCAGACCCCAGGTCTTCGACGGCGATGACGCCGAACGTCGCCAGGATCAGCCCAAAGATGATAAGATTATTGCGGTCAAAAAGCCCGTTTTCATCTTTCACAAATCCATAGGCGCCATTCCTGATCAAATCTGCGGTGCAGATGACCATGAGCGGCTTCGCCATTTCTGACGGCTGGAAACGCACGCCGGCGATCGTCACCCAACGCGTTGCGCCGAGGGATTCTTCCCCGGCGAACAGGGTGTAGACCAGAAGTGCAAAGACCAGGATCAGAAGGATCGGCGCCAAACTGCGAAAGATCGACGGGTTCAGCATCATCACGAAAAAGGCCACGATGATGCCGATCACTGCCGCTGCGCACTGACGGATAAAATAACTGAAGGCGCTGCCATTTTCCAGCAGAGAGCGGTAACTCGAAGCGGAAAAGACCATGATCAGGCCAATCGCGAGAAGCACCGCCACGATCTCCATCACGAGATAATCCGGCGCGCTGACGCCCGGCACCACATTGGCACGCACGAAGATCTTATCAACGAAGCCAGGCTCTTTTTTCTGCGCCTGCTGCTTCTTTTTCTTCTGCGGCTGCTGCAAACGACTCTGCGGCGCCTGTCGCTGTTCGTGCGGATGCTGCGCCGCCCGTTCCTGCTCATGCAGCTCCCGGCGATGCTTTTCGGCACGTTCTGCAAGACTTGGACCGCGGCTGTTGGCCATGGACAGCGCCTGGTCCGATGCATGATGCATGGCCTGCCGCTGACCGACGGTCTGTTTGCCAGCCGGCGCCTGACGTCTGCCCGGCGCCGATTTTTTTGGATGATTTTTATCGACTAACACTGGCCGCTTTGGGCCGTTGTTGTTATTTTGCTGCATAATCCTTCACCAATTCTTTGAAGAGATCTCCGCGCTGTTCAAAGTTGTCAAACATATCCCAGCTTGCGCAGGCAGGCGAAAGCAGCACCACATCGCCAGACTGCGCCATTTCGCGCGCTTTGGCAACAGCATCTTCAAAGGAATCGGCACAGACGTAAGCGGTGTAGCCGGTGCGCTCGAAAGCATCGATGAAATCACCAGTCGCTTCACCGACCAGCACCACACCGCGGCAGTGTGCGCGCATCAGCGGCACGAGCACAGCCATGTCGCTGCCCTTGTTGCGGCCACCGGCGATGAGCACGATCGGACGTTTACCATAAGAGCCGAGGGCTTTTTCGGTGGAGTCCGGATTGGTTCCCTTGGAATCGTTGACATAGAGCACGCCATCGATGGTGGCGACAGGCTCCATACGATGGGCTACGCCCTTGAACGCGCGCAGGCGTTCAGCAATAATTTCCGGCTGCTGCCCCATGAGGAGCGCCGCCAGCGAAGCAGCCATGGCATTTTGCCAGTTGTGGCTGCCGACGATGCCGATCTCTGCAGCTGGAATGAGCACCTGTGGTGCGCCGTTTTTGTCCAGACGATAGACGAGGTTTCCGTCTTCAAGCCAGATGCCCTCGTCGAGGATCTCCTGCTGGCTGAAATAATAAACGCGAGACTTTGCGCCCGCTGCCATGGCGGCAACGACGGCGTCGTCCTTATTGAGCAGGAGGTATTCCTCCGGCCCCTGATTTTTGAAGATATTTGCTTTCGCAGCGGCGTAGGCTTCCATTGTTTTGTGACGGTCCAGATGATCTGGTGTCAGATTCATCACGACGGCCACCTTTGGACAGAAGCTGTCCACGCTTTCAAGCTGGAAGCTGGACATTTCTGCAACGACAATGTCGTTGGCGCTCATCTTCGGACACTGACTGATCAGCGGCAGGCCGATGTTGCCGCCGGCGACGACCTTGCGCCCCTCTTTCTCGAGAAGGAAAGCGGTCAGCGTGGTGGTCGTGGTCTTGCCGTTGGTGCCGGTGATGGCGACAAATGGCACATCGCTGTAGCGGAACGCCAGCTCCGGTTCGCTGATCACCGGAATGCCGAGCTCACGCGCCTTGACAACCGGCGGAATCGACAGCGGAACGCCAGGACTCATAACAATGAGCTCCGGCTGGAGCGCTGCAACGTCAGGCTGTTTGCCCCAGACATAGGAAACAGACGCATGCCCAAGCTGCGTCTCGACGTCCTCCGCCAGTTTTGTATTCATATCGCTGATAACGATCTGTTTTCCAATGGACAGCAGATATTCTGCGCTGGCAACCCCGCTACGCGCGGCGCCAATGATCAATATAGCATCTCCCATAGTCATTCTCCTTTATGCTCAGAGCAGCGCGGTCCAGAAAAGCGCAACACCGATGACACAGCTCACCAGTGTGATGATGCTGAAGAGCAGGACCACCTGATTTTCGCTGCGACCGCCCAATTCGAAATGGTGGTGCAGCGGCGCCATTCTGAAAACGCGACGCTTGGTTCTTTTATATACAGCTACCTGGATGATATCCGAGCAGGCTTCGATGAGATAGGTGAAGCACATTGCCGGAATCAGAAGCTCGGTTTTCGTTACCATGGCCAGTGCAACGACCATGCCGCCGATGAAGAAGCTGCCGGTGTCGCCCATGAAAACGCGCGCCGGATGATGGTTGTAGAAAAGGAACGCCAGGCAAGCGCCGATCATCACAGCGATGACGACCAGAGAATTTGGCTCGTTATAGAGCTTCACAACCGCGAAGAAAGCGAGCAGGATGATGATGCTCACCGTCGTCAGAAGACCATCGAGGCCGTCGGTGAGATTGGCGCTGTTTGTCGTGCCAATGATGATGAACATCATCAGCGGCCAGTAGAGAACACCGACCGGCAGCACGATGTTAAACAGCGGGATCCAGAAATCGCTGACGTTCATATCAAGGCGCGATGCCCAGAAAATAATGAGGATCGCGACAACGAACTGCAGCACGATCTTCTGCTTTGGCGTCAGGCCTTCGTTGTGGTGCATGACGATCTTGATGGCGTCGTCAGCCAGGCCGATGCCGCCAAAAAGGAAGGCGCTGCCGACGACAAACCAGGTGACGCCGGAAAACTGGCCAAGGACCACAAGGGTGATGACAACGGTGATCATAAAGAGGATCCCGCCCATCGTCGGCGTTCCCTGTTTTGCCTGATGGCTCTTTGGTCCTTCTTCACGGATCGACTGACCAAATTTCAACTTATGCAGGATCGGGATCATAAAATGGCCAACGACCAGCCCGATCAGCAAACTAATGATAAAACCTAATGCCCACATGCTCGTGTTCCTCCCGCTTTTCTAATGATAAATAATTCTCCTATGCGCGTGCGATGTCCGCATGCGCCGGCGCGCCATAAGCGCTTTCCGCCGCATAAACGGCGCGATGGATGGCTTTTTCAACAACGTAAGCCGCTGCTGTGCCGACCAGATTGAGATCGCACGCCACCTCGCCGACGCTGAGCGCAAAAATCGAATCGCCGTCGGCAGTGGTATTCACCGGCCGCACCGCACGCACGAGGCCGTTCGATGCGAGCGCAGCGATCTTTGTCAGCTGTGTCTTGTCAAATTTCCCGTTCGTGATGACGGCGCCGATGGTTGTGTTCGTCGTCGCTGCACCGGCTCCGGTGAGGATCGGCGCCAGCTCTTCATAATGCTCGAGCATCACGCGGCGCGTATCAGCGAACACTTTGCCGTCTGCTGTGCGCAATCCGGCCAGGATTTCTCCGCTTTCATCCACAACATCGCCGAGGGCGTTCACCGCAACAACGGCGCCGACCTGCAGCTCCCCGATCTGAACGGCATAGGTGCCGAGCCCGGTCTTCATCATGCCCGCTCCGTCCAGGAGCTTGCCGACTGTGGCGCCGGTGCCGACACCGTGGTTGCCCTCGCGGATCGTTTCTCCGCGTTCGGCATTGACGCAGGCCGCGTAGCCCATGGCTGCATCCGGGCGTACATTCTCTCCACACGCCAGATCAAAGATGCAGGCCGCGACAACGAGCGGCACGATCGCATTGCCTACAGGCAGCCCGACGCCACGCTCTTCCAGATAATGCATGACGCCGCCGGCAGCATCCAGTCCATAGGCACTGCCGCCGCCGAGAAGAACGGCATGGATTCGATCCGCCGCAGCCACAGGATTCAGGAGCGCATTTTCACGGCTCGCCGGTCCGCCGCCACGAATATCCACGCCGCAGGGCGCGCCCTGCGGACAGATGATGACGGTGCAGCCGGTGCCGGCCTGTTCATTTTCTGCGCTGCCTATCTGAAAACCTGCGATGTCCTGTAAGCGGATCTCTTTCATGACCATCCCTCCACTGACTGATCGGTCAATTCATTATTATAACATTCTTTCGTCCTTTAATATAGTCTGATATACATCGACCATTTTCATGCTGTTGCTGCCTTTGACGAGGATCACCGATTCTGCCGGTGCATATTCCTCGAGCACGCGCGCCACCTGCTTGTTGGTGTCCACATAAAATACACGCGCCGGTGACATGCCGCAGGCGATGGCGTTTTCGCCGATGATCTCTGCCAGCGTACCCAGACAGATGAGCCAATCGATGCCGCGCTCTGCGAGATGACGGCCAACTTTGGCGTGGCCCTCCACTTCGTACTGCCCAAGCTCGTACATATTTCCCAGGCAGGCGATGGTTGGCCGTGGTTTGTAGCCAGCGAGCACATCCAGCGTCGCGATCATCGAGTCTGGATTGGCGTTGTAGCAATCGTTGATCAGGAGACGATCCTCTGCCAGCGGATGCATTTCCATGCGGCTGGACGACAGAGAAACGGCGCTCCCCAATCCATTTTGAATGTCTGATACAGAAATGTCAATAGCGCGCGCTACGGCTGTAACCAAAAGCGCATTATCGACATAATGACGGCCGGCAAATGGCAGCTCGACGTGGAAGGTGGTGTCTGGCATGTGGCAGTCGAAGCTGCTCTTTTCTGCAGCGAGCACAACGTTTTCACTCGTCACAGCGCCGCCATCTGCAGCATCGCTGCACCAGATGACATTCGCCTTGCACTCGTCCAGATACGGCGTGACCAGGGCGCGATCTTTTTCGCGCAGCGCCACCGCGCCATTTTCCGGCAGATAACGGAAAAGCTCCGTCTTGGCGCGGGCGATCCCCTGCTGGCTGCCGAGATATTCTGCATGCACGAGACCAATGCCGGTGATGATGGCGTGAGTTGGATGAGCGATCTGGCAGAGAAAATCGATCTCGCCAAATCCTGTCATGCCCATTTCAACGATGAGGATCTCTGTCTTTTCATCGAGACGCGTCAGCGTCAGCGGCATGCCCAGCTCGTTGTTCTGATTTTCTTTTGTGACGACGACCTCATGCGACTGGCGCGAGACCTGCGCGAGCAGATCCTTGGTGCTGGTCTTTCCCTGGCTGCCGGTGATGGCGATCACTGGTCCGTCAAAATGGCTGCGGCACCATTTGCCCAGCTCCTGGATAAACTCCTGACCATCTTCTGCCGTCACGCAGCCGACGCGCTCGCTTGAAAAAGCGTGGGCCGCGTCGCAAACAACAGCTGCCGCGCCAGCCTCGATGGCCTGCTCGAGAAAACGATTGCCATCGACGCGCTGGCCGCGGATGGCGACAAACAGATCTCCCTGCGCCACCTCTCTGCTGTCAAAGACGACGTGCTGGACATAGACATCCGTCGGCCCCTGATAGGTGCAGCCCAATTCCTTTGCGATTTGATCGATTGGAATATGATACATGGTATTATCCCCCATTAAATCGAGTAAGCCGGAAATGCCTAAGCACTCTCCGGCTTCTCTAAGCTATGAAGTAATCAGTGATGTGTCAAAATCCACAGCGCGCAGACGCTCAGTTGTCCTCGTTGTTCTCTCGCGTAGAATCATCTGAGGTGTCATCCTTTGATGACCGCGAGGACTGCGACGACTGTCCGCTGCCGCTTGTTGATGAATCACCGTTATTTTCTGTGTTACTTTGCGAAGCACGTGCGTTCTGTTCTTTTTCCTGCAGCTCCTCTGTGGCTTTCTGGATGCTGGCGCGCTCGCTTGTTCCTGCGAACCACACCTTGACCTCGCTGCCCAGATTCACTGCCGTGCCGGCTGCCGGCTGCTGGCGATACGCCAGACCGCTGCCGGAAAGATTGGACTGAAGGCCGAAGCCATTCAGAATGATGTCCACATCTTTGATGGTCTTTCCTTCAAAGGATGGCAGGACCACCGACTCGCTGCCTGACGATACGCTGTAAAATTCAACAGTGGAGCCTGCAGCAACTTTTGTGCCGCTGGCAGGTAGACAGGCGACGAGCTCATCACCGGAGGTGACATCGCTCACCTGAAGCCCTGCTTCTGCCATGATGGCACGGGCCTGTTCAGTATTCATCGGCAGGTCGATATCCGGAATGGTCACAGTTTCACCAGCTTCCGCTTCGGTGATGTTTTCATTTTCTGCGCTTGGCGCTTCGGTCTGTGGGATCTGGTAGTAGTTCATGATGTTTCCCATGATCTCGGAGAAGATCGTACTGGCGATCTCACTGTTCCCGCCGCCAGCCGGGCTGTCGACGATGGCGATGCAGGCGTACTGCGGTTCGTCAGCAGGCGCGAAGCCCATGAAGCTGAGGATGTAGTTGCCTTCTGCGTAGCTGCCGCTCTGCGCGATTTCAGCAGTACCGGTCTTGCCGCCGACGCGATAGCCTTCAACAGCCGCCGGACTGCCGAGGCCTTCTTCGACGACGCCTTCGAGGATGTCGCGCATTTCTGCAGAGGTTTCCTCGCTGATGACCTGACGGATCACTTCCGTCTCAGTCTTTTCAACGACGTTGCCGTTGCTGTCGGTGATCTCGCTGACGATCTGCGGCTGAAGCAGATAACCGCCGTTGACGACGGCGCAGAACGCGCGGATGACCTGCAGCGCAGTGTATGCATTGCCCTGACCGATCGCAGAGGATGCCAGGTCGATATCGACCGCTTTTTCTTTATCGATCAGGAGCGGGGAGGATTCAGAAGGAAGATCCACACCAGTTGCAGCTGTCATGCCGAAACCGTTGAGATAATCGTAGAAGCGATCAAAGCCGAGCTTCGACACACATTCTGCCTGCGCCACGTTGCAGGATTGCTCCACAGCGTGCTTCATCGTCTGCAGACCGTCGCCGGCAGGATAATCCCAGTCCTGGAAACGGTGGCCGTCGATCATCACATAGCCTGGGCAATAAAGCTGAGTGTCCGGCTCAACAATGTCGTCCTCGAGATACATCGAGGTGGACACGCTTTTAAACGTCGAGCCTGGCTCGTAGAGCTTGCTGATTGCCAGATTTGTCCAGGTTTCCGGCTCAAAATCGCCGTAGGTATTTGGATCAAAATCCGGGATATTGGCCATCGCCAGGATCTCACCAGTGTTCACATCCATGACGATGGAAGTCATGGCTTTAGCGTCGTATTCTTCCTGCGCGGCAGCCAGCGCCGACTCAACATAATACTGAACGGTGGAGTCGATCGTCAGATGCACGTTCTGTCCCTGAGAAGCCGGGATGGATTCCTGGATGGACTGAGGAATGGCGTTGCCATATTTGTCAAATTCAACGACGAGACGCCCCGGTGTGCCAGAGAGGATATCGTCGAACTGCAGCTCAGCGCCGCCGAGGCCCTGGTTGTCCAGGCCACAGAAGCCGAGCACATGGCAGGCCTCCTCGTTGTTTGGATATTCACGCGCGTATTCTGTTGTAAAGCCGATACCCAGATAATCTTTTTCCTGGAGCTTTTCGGCGTCCTCCTTTTCGCACTGGCGTTTCAGCCAGGCAAAGTCGCTGGAGCTGCCGTCGATGATCTTATTGACCGCTGACTTTGTCATGTGCAGACAATCGCAGATGTCCTTCACGATCTCATCGCGGCTTTCAGATTCACGGATCACAGAAGGCGTGATATAGACCGACATTTTTTCCACGCTGATCGCCAGCGCTTCGTTGTTGCGGTCGTAAATAATCCCGCGGTTCGGCGTGACCTCGACGTTTTGCAGGCGATTGTTGATCGCATCGTCGCTGTATTTTTCACTGGCCAGAACCTGGACATAGAATAATTTCAGAGAAATAATGATCGCCAATAAAGATACGGCGAAAACAATGATAAATGGTATACGGGTTTTATGGGGCTCCAAGGGTCATTCAACTCCTTATTGCGCGTTGGCAGACTGGGTAGCCTGTGGATTTGTCGGCGTGTAGACGATGACATTTTCTGCTTCCTGCATACCAAGCTGCTCCTGCGCTTTTTCCCGCACAACATTGCGGTTGCCCAGCGCAGCGCTCTGCTGCTTGAGTGCTTCATTCGTCGCATTGATGTCATCGAGCGTCTGCTGGCTTTCGTTGATCTTCAGGCCCATATCCTGAATGATGCCGTACTGCCCAACGCAGAGAATTCCTAAGATAAATGCGATCACAAGCGCACGAAATAGCGTCAGGCGCGGTTTTTTCTTTTCAAATTTTCTGCGCAGAACGCGCTCATTTTGTTTTTTCGCGACCATCCGCTTCGAGTTCGTGCTCAACATGATATTCGCCGCCCTGTTTTTATGTTCATCCGAGTCCGGATAGGTATCATATGATACGTGTTTTTTTGCTGCTCCCATGGTTATCATCCCCAGAAATCTGCTAGTATTTTCTTCGTTTTGTCGCAGGGATTTTTTCTACGATGCGAAGCTTGGCGCTCCCTGCGCGAGAGTTTTGCGCCAGCTCCTCTTTGGATGCAACGATCGGTTTGCGGGTGATGATCTTCACCGTCGCCATCTTGTCGCACTGACAGATCGGCAGCTCCGGTGGACAAACACAATCGCTCGCCAGATATTTGAAATGCTGCTTTACGATGCGGTCTTCCAGGGAATGAAAGGTGATGACAGCCATTCGGCCACCGATCTTGAGTCTTTCAACAGCCTGATCGAGGACATTTTCCAGCACATCGAGCTCATGATTGACTTCGATACGGATCGCCTGAAAACTGCGTTTTGCTACATGGGAGCCTTTTTCGCGCGCGCCCTTTGGGATGGCGCGTTCAATACAATCCACGAGCTGAAAAGTCGTGGCGATCGGCGCGATCTGCCGGCGTTCTACGATGATCCTGGCGATGCGGCGAGACCATTTTTCTTCGCCAAATTCGCGCAGGACGCGTTCCAAAGCGTCCTCATCGTAGGAATTAACGAGATCATACGCAGAAAAATCCGCTTCCGTATTCATTCTCATATCAAGAGGCGCGTCATGCATATAGCTGAAGCCGCGCTGTGCGTTGTCAATCTGTGGGGAAGATACGCCAATATCAATGAGGATACCATCCACGCCCTCTGGCGCGTATGCGTCAATGATGGATGGCATCTCCACAAAATTCGCGTGAAAGAATGTGACCTGTCCGTCATAGGGTGCGAGCCGCTCTTTCGCAGCCGCCAGGGCGCCCGTGTCCTGGTCGATGGCGAGTAATCGGCCATTTGCACCGATGGCACTGAGAATCCCGCTGGCATGGCCACCACCGCCGACGGTCCCGTCGACATAGGTGCCGCCCTCCTTGAGAGCGAGGCCATGGAGCACTTCTTCATACAGCACCGGTATGTGTTGAAATTCCATCTGTGAGCCCTCCTTAAATGCCAAGGAATCCTGCAAGCTCTTCGAAGGACTCTCCATCATCCACAGCTTGCTGGTCGATCCAACGTTCGGCACTCCAGAGCTCGAACGTATTGGATTCGCCAACGATGTAAACGTCCTTCACGATCGCTGCATGGTCCATGAGCGTCGGCGGGATCGACAGACGACCTTGCTTGTCGAGGTCCTCGACGCTGGCACTGGCGTAAAACAGGCGCTTAAATCTGCGCACCTTCGGGTCACTGGATGGTTTTGCGTCGATTTTTTCACATACGAGCGCCCATTCATCCAATGGGTATACGGTGAGACATCCGTCAAGCCCCTTTGCAATAACGCAGCGGTTATTGAGCTCTTCACGGAATTTGGCAGGAATCGTGAGTCGGCATTTATTGTCAATTGAATGTTTATATTCTCCTAAAAACATAGCAGACTCACTCCTTTCTACCAAATCGTCCCATTTTGTCCCTTACTCCTCCACTTTACACTAAAATCCAAGGAAATTCTACCCCAACTTAGGCCCGGCGCGGCTTAAACAGCGCTTAAAAATGGCGCTTTTTCCCAAATTAAGCACAAAAAACGGCCCTCCCTTTCAGGAGGACCGTTTTATCAGTATTTTTTATCAATCTTTCAAGAGAAATTTATCGTCTATCCGTTTGTATCAGCCAACAACATTCGTTGGAGCGCCAGACAAGAAAGCGGCGATGTTGTCGGTGACGATGTGCGCGCGCTTCACAAATGCTTCATCGGTCGCAAATGCGACGTGTGGGGTGAGCAGGGTGTGTGGCGTGGTGAAAAGTGGGTGACCAGCCTCCAGTGGTGGCTCGGTGTAGAAAACATCGATGCCGGCGCCGCCAAGACGGCCTTCGTTGAGTGCTGCTGCGAGGGCGTCGATATCGACGATCGGACCGCGGGCGCAGTTGATGAGGATGGCGGTTGGTTTCATTTCGTCGATCTGTTTTTTGCCGACGAAGCCGCGGGTCTGGTCGTTCATGGCGAGATGAACGCTGACGACGTCGCAGGTGGACATCAGCGTGTCGAGGTCAACAAAGGTGACGCCTTCCACTTCCTTTGGCGTGCGGTTGTAGGCGTAGCAGTCGCAGCCAAAAGCCTGCGCGACCTTGAGCACCTGCTGTGCGATGTGGCCGCAGCCAACGACGCCAAATTTGAGGGCGGAAAGCTCCTGACCAACGAGACCGGCCATGGTGCCGCCTTCACGCACAACTTTGTCGCATTCGCGGATATTGCGCAGGAGGGTGATGGTCATGCCGAAAACGAGATCGGTGACGGCTTCGTTGGAATAACCACTGGCGTTGCAAACGGTGACGCCTTTGGCCTTGCAGACATCCATTGGGATGTGGTCAAAGCCGGTGAAGGCGACGGCGAGGCACTCGATCTTGTCGAGATGCTCCATGACATTGGCGCTCATTGGCTGGTTGGCGATGACAACGATCTCTGCGTCCTTGGCGCGTTCGATCATTTCTTCGTCAGAGGTGGCGCGCTTGTCGTAAAGGGTCCATTCGACCTGGCCGCCGAGTTTTTCCTGGAACATGCCTTCGAGCACGTCATCTGGTACGCTGAGTGGTTCCAAAACAACGAGTTTTTTCATTGATTCATTTCTCCTTTAATGATTTTCGTTATGATGCTGGCGGACGAGATCCGCCTTGACACGCTTGAGCAAACGGGCTTCGTATTTCACTTCGGCAAGCTGATGCAGCTGAGAAACGATGACGGGATTGTAAAGCCCACCAGCGACGCCGACGACTGGCAGCCCCATAACAAAGCGGCTGAAGAGCAGCGTCATGGAAAGGCGTTCGGAAGTCAGCCGCATTTCTTCCGCGAGATCGAAATGGGATTCAGTCCCTGCATCGATGGCTTCTCCCAGAGCATCGAGCTGGCGATTGGCGGTGCGGCGTTCGTCGGTCGGCATGGCTGCAAGACGGATGAGCCGCAGCATGTACACCTGCTCGTCTGTGCGATCGGTGTTGAGGCCGTGGCTCTGCGCGGAGACGGTGCAGGTACGGATCATGTTGCCGATGAGGATGGGGATATCCGGCAGACCGATGCCGAGGAGCCCCAGGCCGATGCCTTCTGTGGTCGCAACGCCGAGGGATTTGAGATAGCGCTTTTCGCTCGGCTTGCGCAGCCGTTTGATCAGCGAACGATCGCCCTGGGTCTGCACACCGACACGCTTTTGCGCGTATTCGCTCTTGAGCGCGTCGGCGTCATAGGTTTTTTTGATGAGGATCTTTCCTTCCTGAAAAACCATTTTGAACGCGGCGTTGAACGCGGTGTTCAGAGTTTCTTCAAGCTTTTCCGGAATCTTTTCCTCGATTTTCGCGCGCAGATTGCCGGTGCGCGCAGCCATGGCTTTTTTCCAGAAGGGATCCTCGAAAAGCAAGCGCTCTTCTTTTTCTCTGCAGTCGCGCAGCTCGTAATTAATGGTGACGAGCCGGTCTTTATACTCCGCCATGGCGCTCACCACTGCGGCGCTTTGTCGCGGTCGACGATCTGTGCCTGTAGGAAATAGCGCTCAGCGATGGCGAGCAGCTCGTTCATTCTTTCCAGACTTGGTTCGATGTCGGCGTCTTCCTCCTGACGTGGGACAACGGCAAGAAGATTGACCGGCGCTTCCGGCGCGGCTTCCTTGAGTGCCTGCATGCCTGCTTCAAACTGAGCAGGGTCGTCGTTGACGCCGGCGACGATCAGGCAGGTGACTTCGTAATACACGCCGCTCCCAGCGAGGATGGCGATATTTTCGAGGACGTTTTCATAATCTCCGTGGAGATAGTCTCTGTAGGTGTCGGCATCGAAGGCTTTGAAATCGATGTTGACCATGTCCATGGTCTCCAGCAAGGTCGCAAAGGCTTCGGAATTGATCATGCCGTTGGTCTCCAGCGCGTTCTTAAATCCGGCATCGTGCACATATCTGGAATAATCGCGCACGTGCTCGAACCAGATCAGCGGTTCGTTGAAGGTGTAGCACACACCCTCGACGCCGCGGGAGCGATGCAGGTTCTGCAAGCGCTGCACGAGCTCTTCCGGATCGAGATGCTCGGTGTGGATGCGGCCCTGAGAGATGTGGTGGTTGATGCAATACGGGCAGTTCATGTTGCAGCCGTACGCAGAGATCGAGAGCAGGCGGAGCTCCTTGTCGGGATAGAAATAAAAGCCCATCTCGATCAGATCTTCGGTGGTCATACCGCTGATCTCGCCATAGGTTTTGGCGATCAAGGTGCCGTTATCGTTGACACGGCATCTGCAAATTCCCATTTCGCCAGGCTGGATCACGCACTGGTGTGCGCACAGCTGGCATTCTACTGCGCCATCTTCAAGCTTTCTGTAATAAGAAGCTTCCATGACAGCACCTCCTCTAACTTCCATACTTCATTTACTACAATCTGTTCTGTGTCATAAAACCGTCAGCAGCTCCTGCGGACGGTCGATGAGCGTTGTTGCACCGGCCTGACGCAGCGCTTCGGCTGTGCGAAATCCCCAGGTCACAGCGACGAGGGACATCCCACACGCCGCTGCAGTCTGCACGTCCACCTCGGAATCACCGATGTAGACCGCCTCGCTGATGGCTATCCCCATCGCCTGGCAGATCGCCTCAAGAGCGTCCGGCGCTGGTTTTGGACGAATGCCGTCACGCATGCCCTGGGTCCAGGCGAAAAGTCCCGGAAAATACTGCGCACAGAGCGCCCGCACAGCGGCGTCGTCCTTGTTGGAAAGCACCGCGCACTGAATGCCGCGCGCTCTCAGCGCCTGCACAGTCTCGGCGATGCCGTCGTAGGGCCTGGTGTGATGCGCTTTCTCGCGATCGTAGATCGGCAGAAACGCGGCGTAGGCAGCGTCGATCGTCGCCTGGTCACTTGTCGGTGGCACGGCACGCGTCATCAGCTTGCGCACACCGTTGCCGACAAAGGCGCGCACCTCGTCCAGGCTGCGCTCTGGCAGACCGACGGCGCGCAAGGCGGCGTTGCAGCTGTTCGCCAGATCCTCGAGGGTGTCCAACAGGGTCCCGTCGAGATCAAAGATGCAGGCTTTTACGCTCATCACAAACCCTCCAATTTTATCATTCACGTACCCATTATAGCGTAAAACGCGCACCAAAGAAAGACCCTTCCGAATGTAGGCGGTGATGACAAAAAAAGCGCAGCGACCGTCGCAAGCGACAGTGGCTACGCAAAAAACCGAAAACGCTGGGCCGTGCACCAGGAAACCTCCTACCTACGGATGAGTTTACGAGTCCGTCCGCGCAGCGGCTACCTCCTACCTTCTACCTTACTTCTCCGGTTTCTGCAGCTTCAACATAAACGCTGGGATCAGCCCCAAAAGCAGCAGGATCGCTGAGCTGATGAAGACGATGTCGACGCCCTTCACCATTGCGAGCATCTCGCCAACTTCCGCAGCTGCGCCTGCTTCCACGACGGTGTAGACCATCGTGAACACGCTCAGCGCAAAGCTGTTGCCCATGAGCTTGGCCCAGTTGATGAGCGTGGAGCCATCGTCCTGCAGCTCTGGCGGCAGCGCGCGCATGCCGTGGTCGTTGACAGGCATCCCCATGAGCCCAATGCCGAAATAGCGCAGGCAGAGGAAGGCAATGAAGAGCACGATCGAGGTGTCGATGGTGGAAAACCCGAGCAGGAGATTGCCCACCGACAGACAGAGCAGACCGACGATGATGAGCGCTTTGGAGCTCACGCGGTCGTAAAGCTTCTGGCTCACCGGCGCCCCGCCGACAGAAAAGATCGCCGGAATGAGCAGAAGCAGCCCATAGACGAACGCCGAATAGCCGCGCACCGTCTGCAGATAGATCGCAAGCACGAACGGCGCCAGCGTCAGCGCCATCGACCAGAGCACGTTCACGATGAATGCCAGGCGATATTCGCGATAGCGGCAGGATGTGAAGGTGAGGATCGGCGAAGCGATCTTGCCCTGGCGCACAACGAACCAGACGCAGAGAATCAAACCAACAACGATCATGGCGATAAGCCCCGGCGACGCCAGACCGCTGTCGCTGTTCGACGCGAGACTGAACGCCATCAGCACCAGCATGCTGCCGATGACAATGGTCACAAGCGAAAGCGCGTCAATCGACTCGGCGCTTTCGGCCTCTTCCTTCGGGAACACGCGCATCCCCAGCCAGCCAGCCAAAATGGACAGCGGCACGCTGAACCAGAACAGCCAGCGCCAGCTGAGCACCATCAGCATCAGCCCGGCGAGCACCGGACCGATCGCCGGTCCCAGCGACAGGCTCATGCTCTGGATCGTCAGAAAAAGCGGCTGGCGATGGCGCGGCACGAAGCGATAGATCGCGATCATCGTCACAGGGATCAGCGCCGCGCCGGCAATGCCCTGAAAAGCACGCAGCACGATGATAAAATACACGTTCGCAAACAAGCCGCTCGCAAGGGAGAGCGCTGCATAAGCGAACATGCTGTAAACAAAATAATTGCGCAATGTAAAACGGCGCACAAACCACGCCGCCAACGGGCTGACAACGCCCATGATAACCGTATAGCCGATCATGATCCACTGCACCTCGGTGACCGAAGCGTCGAAGATCTCCATAAAAAGCGGCAGGCCTGCATTCAGCGCCGTCGAGTTGAACAGCGCCAGAAAACAGGCGATGACGATGACAGCAATGAGGCTGCCATCATTTTTTCTTGAATACGTGCTCATTCAATGTGTCCGCACACGACGCGGTCATGCCCCTGACCGTCGGGCAAACACGACACCTCCTTAAATCCATGTTTTTCAAATAATTCCACAACCGCCGGTCCCTGCTGCCAGCCGATCTCCACAGCCAGCCAGCCGCCCGGCGCAAGATAATGCTGCGCTTCCGCCGCAAGCCGTTCGTAGAAATCCAGCCCATCGTGTTCCGCCAAAAGCGCCAGCGCAGGCTCGCGGTGCACCTCCGGCGCCAGCGTCCGATATTCCTCGGCGCTGATGTACGGCGGATTGCTGACGACACAGTCAAACTGCGCTCCCTGCCAGGGCGCGAAAAGATCGCCCTCGCGCCAATCCACCGTCGCGCCCAGCCGCGCAGCGTTGCGCCCGGCGAGAGCCAGCGCATCCGGCGAAATGTCCGACGCCGCCACGCACCAGTTGGCGTGCACACGCGCCAGCGCGATCGCGATGATGCCGCTGCCGGTGCAGAGATCGAGTACGCGCGCGTTTTCCGCGTCCACTCGCTCCAGCACCGCCTGCACAAGATATTCTGTGTCAAAGCGCGGGATCAGCACATGGGCGTTGACCTCGTAGAGCGCATCCATAAACCACGCCTCGCCCAGCACATACTGCAGCGGTTCGTGCGCAGAAAGCCGCGCAATGTCCTCCTCCAGCTGCGCCTGCAGCGCTTCCGGAAGCGTCTCGTCCAGATGCGCCAACAGATGCGCGCGCCCCTTATCCAGCCGCCGCGCCAGCAGATGCTCCAGATCGAAGCGGTCCAGATGGGGACAGGCCGCCTGCGCCGCGCGCAGCCATTCGCGCAGCGTCATGCTTCAACCTCTTCCGCCGCCTGCTTGAGCTTGCGCGCCTGGTCCGTGCTCACGAGCGCTTCGATGAGCTCGTCGAGATCGCCCGCCAGCGTCTGCTCCAGACGGTGCGTGGTCAGATTGATGCGATGGTCTGTGATGCGCCCCTGTGGGAAATTGTACGTGCGAATGCGCTCGCTGCGGTCGCCCGAGCCGATCATCGAACGGCGCAGCGCCGCTTCCTCGCCATGCTGCTCCTCCATCATCTTTTCGTAGAGACGGCTCTTTAAGACCTTGATCGCCTTTTCCTTGTTCATCTGCTGGGATTTTTCATCCTGACAGCTCACGACCAGCCCCGTTGGGATGTGCGTCACACGCGCAGCCGATTTTGTCGTGTTGACCGACTGTCCCCCCGGGCCACTCGAGCAGAACACATCGATGCGCAGATCCTTCGGCTCGATATGCACCTCCACATCGTCCGCTTCCGGCAGCACAGCCACCGTCGCCGCCGATGTGTGGATGCGGCCGCTCGCTTCCGTCTGCGGCACACGCTGCACACGATGCACGCCGCTTTCAAATTTCAGCTTGCTGTACGCGCCCTTGCCGATGATCATGAACGTTACTTCCTTGTAGCCGCCGCCGTCTGTTTCGTTGGAGTTCATCACGTCGACCTTCCAGCCCTGTTTTTCCGCGTAACGCACATACATCTTGTAGAGATCCGCCGCAAACAGCGCTGCTTCGTCGCCGCCAGTGCCGGCGCGCACCTCCACAATGACATTGCGCGCGTCGTTGGGATCCTTCGGCAGGAGCAGAATGTTGATCTCGTGCTCCAGCGATTCCACCTGGGCGCTCAGCGTCTTGATCTCTTCCTTCACCATCTGCGCCATGTCGTCGTCCAGATCGTCCGCCAGCATCACCTTCGCGTCCGCCAGCTCCTCATCCGCTTTGCGGTATTCGCGCCAGGCCATGACCACATCCTCAAGATCCGCACGCGCCTTCGCCGTTTTGCGCAGCTCCTCAGGATTCGCCAGCACCTCCGGATCCGCCAGCATGCGCCCCAGCTCTTCGTATTTATCGTCTAAGTTTTGCAGCTTGTCGAGCATCTCAGGTTCTCCTCTCGTTCACTTAAAAAAGGCCGGGCCACGCCCGGTTCTTTCATTAGTGTAACGTATAAATGAGGAACTTTCAAGAGGTTGAATAAGACACCTGCCAGCGAAAAATCGCCGTAAAAAACGGGGCTTGAGATCGCTCCCAAGCCCCACGCTCATACAGATTTTTTCGGAACAAATTCCAACCGCAGCGTCATATCCATGCCCTCAGCCAGGCGTTTGAGCATTTTCAACGACGGATTGCGTGTGCCGTTTTCCAGCTTGCTGATATCCGCCTGATTGATGCCTGTGCGCTCCGCCAGCTCCTTCTGCGTCAGATTTTTCGCATGGCGTGCGTCGATCATCGCGCGGATAATATCCATCTCCGGCTGGATCGCTTCGTACTCTCTGGCAAATTCCGGATCTTTCATCAACTCTTGCGTAACATCTTCAAGCGTTCTCATGATTCCCCATCCTCTCTATGTAATCGTCGCGATATTTCTTCGCGAGATTGATCTCCGACTTTGGCGTCTTTTGTGTTTTTTTGACAAATCCATTCGTCATAACGATCTTTTTGCCAACATAAAAGAAATACATTACACGTGAAATATCACTTCCAACTTTGCAGCGCAATTCAAAGATTCCGTCATCAATGTATTTGCTATAGGGCTCTCTGACTAAATTTCCGTTTTCCTCTAAAACATGCATCATCCCGATGATTTTCGCCTGCATCTTTGGCTGAAGGCTGAAGATAAAATCCTCGGCTGGTCGCTCGCCTTTTTTCGTCTCGTAAAAGATGATCTCAAACACGCACACGCCCTCCTTTTCTCCATTATATGGCATTTATGCCATATCGTCAACAAAAACCAAGCCCCATCTGGCGTTGGATGAGGCCTGGTTCTGTTATGCAGCTTTATTTTTCCAGATAGCGCTGGAAGATCGCTGCCCAGTTCTCAACCGTCGGACGCAATTTTTCAGTGTGTATTAATTCGTTGACGGAAGCGATATGATTTACAGATTTATCACCAACTGTTGCGGTGAACACCAAAGAGCCGTTTTCCGAAAACATCCAGTTTTCGAAAAATTCCCAGTAATAGTAGAGGGAGAAATCATCGCCGGCTGGAAAACGCACCTCAGAGAAATAATCTTGGAACATAAGAGCGTCACGCGGTAGCCGGATTCATAAAAAACTTCTATTAAAAATCACATGTTTTTGTGAAAAAAGTTCTTGCACTGGCGGATTTTCACGTCTTCAAGCAGAGAGCGTCAACTAACTTGCTACATTTTAGAAAAAATTTTGTTTGTGTCATGATAAAATAATAGTAGCAAATTTGCATGATAAACAATCAACGATAATCAAAATCAATCGTCGAAATCGGCCGATATCTTTTATCGCTACTAATATTATATAACCATTTCGAAAGGAGGCCTTTTATGGCTAAAAATGAACAAAAAAGTTTTCTTCTTTACATCGATTCTTATCCGGATATTAGTATGTTGAACCAGGAACAGAAGGGCGATCTGCTGGACGGGATCTATGCCTTCCATGGGGCCTGTGAATGTCCGGAGCTGGATCAGGCGACGGCGATTGTGCTGAGACGCATTAACAGCTATCAGCAGGTCAATCGCGAAAAATGGCTGGCGGAGCGCGACCGCTGGGAAGAGGGCCAGGAGGAACGCTCGCAGCGCGCACGCAAGGCAGCGAACGCCCGTTGGAACGCTGAGAAAGCACAAGCGCAAAATACTTCTGAGCGTTCGGCAGACACTGTGGCGAAAACTTCTGAGTGTTCAGCGGCGCAGCCAGCGAATGCTTATGAAGGATCGATTATTCCTTTTGAATGCTCACAGCAATCTTCTGAGTGTTATTCTGTGGATACAGAGGAATGCACAACGATGCCGGACGATGCCTATGTAAACTGTAATATGTTATCTGTCAATTGTAAGGGATCTAATAATAATATTGTGCAGTTTCCAGCTGCGCAGAAATCGCCGATGGCGCAGAGCGCTTCCTGTTCAGCTGACGCTGAACGACATTCTCCTGATTCCTCTGCATCGAAAAAAGGAAAAAGCGCTGCAGATTCAGCGGTGAACGCGCATTTTGAAAAGCTCTGGGCGCTGATGCCGCGCAAAGAAGGCAAATCCCAGGTGAGCATGAGCAAGCGCCGGGCACTGATGGATGTGACGGTGGAGGAAATGGCGCAGTATGTGGCGCGCTACAAGGCGCAGGTAGAAGCAGAGCGCGCAAACGGCTTCGACCGCGACTGGATGATGGGCTCGACATGGTTCAACAAGGAGCGCTGGAAAGATTTCACGAACGACAATCTCAGCGCACAGGAGCCACTGCCAGCGCTGCAGGCGCCGGTAAAACCGAGCGCCCGCAGCCAGAACACGCATGGCCGTTCGCCGGAGGAAGAAGCGCACAACAAGGCGTATTACGCATCGCGGGAGGAATGAGCCAGCCCTGCACTGCTGATAAAAAAGGATTGCACCAATCGCAGGCGCAAAAAAAGACCACGCGCCGGCTGGGCCGGTGGTGGTCGATTGAGTCAATGATTTTCTGCGGTGGTTTTCTGCTGCTCGTCAGGATCAGGAACGCCTTCTTCCTCGCGGCAGCGCACTTTTTGCAGGGAATGGATGGCGACTTCGAGCATTTCGCGGTCGGGCTCGGCGGTGGTCAGGCGCTGCAGCTGCATGCCTGGCCAGGCGACGGCGCGCACCCAGCGTTTGTCCATGTGCTTACCGCAGTAGCGCAGCACTTCGTAGCTGACGCCGGCGATGACGGGCAGCAGGATGACGCGGCTGACGAGTCGCCAGGCAAAATTTTCGACGCCGACGAGGGCGAAAACGAAGATGGAGATGATCATGACGATGAAGAGAAAGCTGGTGCCGCAGCGCGGATGCAGGCGTGTGTGCCGCGCGGCGTTTTCAGGGGTGAGCGCTTCTCCTGCTTCATAGCAGTGAATGGTTTTGTGCTCGGCGCCGTGGTACTGGAAAACGCGGCGGATCTCCTTCATCCTGGTGATGAGCACGAGATAGAGCAGAAAGACGCCGACGCGCACGATGCCCTCGAAAAGATTCTGCCAAAAATTGCCGGGAATGAGCGGCTGCAGAAAATGGGCGATAACGACGGGCAGCAGGAAAAACAGCAGCACGCCGAGGCCGATGGAAATGATGAGGGTGATGGCGATCTCCATGGGGGTGAGCTCTTCTTCCTCTTCATCCTCGGCGAGGGAAACATTGGTGGACCAGACGATGGCCTGCATGCCACTGACGAGGGAATCGATCATGCTGCAGACGCCGCGCACGAGGGGCAGCGCGAAAAATTTATTGCGCTGGCTGAGAAGAGTAAATTCCTCCACTTCCGAGACGATGCGTCCGTCTTCGAGACGGGCGCACATGGCCTGGGTGTGCTTGCCGCGCATCATGACGCCTTCGATGAGGGCTTGTCCGCCGTAAGAATTTGCCATGGCGTTCTCCTTTCTGGGGGATTAGTTGTTGTTCGCTGCGATCCACTCTGGCACGGAGACGATGGTGTTGTCGTCACTCGTGAGATCGATGCATTCTGCTGCGGAGAGGGACTGGGCGCCGTCGAGGGTGAGCAGATAGCTGTAGAAGCGCGCGGTGAGCAAGGTAACGGCGCCGGCGTTTGGCGCTGCTTCCATGTCGGTGAAATACTCGGCGAGCTCGTCGGTCATGATGCCGCGCTCTTTGAGGGCGTTCATGTAGACGTCGTTGTCGTCGGCGAGCTTGTCTGCGCCTTCAAGCTCGATCACGGCACGGGCCATGGTGCCGATGATCTGGCGCGCTGGGATTTCCTCGTTGACGTAGATCTTTTCAGAAAGCGCGAAGCCGGCTTTCTTGACGGCGTTGTTGACCATGTTCTGGTAGCGGTTCATGGTGATGGTGTCGTCGAGGTAGTAGTTGTTGTCGTAGCCACCGTCGAGCACGCCAAGGCTGCGCAGCACTTTCACACCAGGATAGGCCCAGTGATCCATGACGTCTTCGTGGGTCTGGGTGTGGTCAAGCTTGGCGCCCTGGGCGGTGAGTTTTTCCTGGATCTCTGCGATGGCGGCGTCGTCATCCACGAGATCGCGCGGCGTTGCGCTCTGCGCTTTTGCGACGGCAACGGCGACACCGGCTGCTTCGCCGCAGGCCATGCCTGTCGGCACGATGCGTGCAGAGCCGGCAGCGAGAGAGGTATATCCAGCTGCGCGGCCGACGACGAGGAGTCCGTCAACATCCTGCGGCACGAGGCTCTTGTAGCCGACGGCGTACTGGTCAGGATAGCCGACAACGGTGCCGTAGGTCTGGGTCTTGGTTGGCTGCACATCGACTGGGTAGGAGGTGACGGCGATGCGGTCATCCTGATCGCGGTTTTCCAGCACGTCGTCGATGGTCAGATTGTATTCACAGGTGATGTGGCGGCTTTCGCGCACATAGAGATCTTCCGCTGTGCCGGCGAGTTCGCAGTCGCCGAAGCCCCAGAATTCGTCCTGCAGATAGGGGATGATGTTTTCAAGCTCGGCCTTTGCACGCGCGATGCCTTCCTCGCGGCTGGCTTCGTCGAGCGGATCGACGTCAAAGATGAGCAGCGCGTTGACGAGCACGTCGCCGTTGTCCTGCTTGGCCATGTTGAACCCGCGCAGGCGCATGGCTTCGTCGGATGGTTCATAGGCATAGCCTTCATCGCTGAAGCCCCAGGCTGTGTTGCCGCTGACGCCCATGCTGGTGGATTTGTTGAAGATCTCGCCGATGCCACGCTTGATGGTCAGATAGCGGCACATGCTGTCCCAGTTCACGCCAGAGACGCGGAAGACGAGCGTCACGCCCATTTCGCGGTCGCGCTCGCCGATGTCTTCGCCGGCGTAGGTGTATGGCGCGCCAGCCGCTGCGGCAACGTCGCCATCCTGGGTGGCGTCGATGATGTACGGCGCGTTGTAGGTGACGAGCATGTCGCCTTCTTCAAGCGCTGTCACGCCGGTGATGGTGTTGCCGTTCATCACAGGCTCCTGGAACTTGGCGCCATAGCGCACGGTGAGATTGTCCTCGGCTGTGAGCATGTCGTTGAACACATTCGCAGCGTTGACGATGCCAAATCCGCTGCCTCCGACGGCGTTCACAAATTCCTCGTAGATGCCGCCAACGAGCAGCGTGCCATCGCGCGTTTCCGGCACATCGATGAAATTCAGCGCACCCAGCGTGTAGAGCCCGCCAGGGGTGCTGTCTTTTGAGAGCAGCAGGGTTTTCATGCCGTTGCGCGCTGCCGAAAGCGCTGCCGCGATCCCTTCCGGATCGCTGCCGACGACGATCACGTCGTAGTCGCTGTCTGCCGTGCCTTCGTTGGTGAAGGTCGGCAGCGACTCCGGCTCAGCGGTCGTCGTCGTATCGCCGCCGCTGCAGCCTGAGAAAAGCATCGTCACAATGAGGAGCATCGCGACGAGTGCGGAGAATTTTTTCTTCATAGATAACTCCTTTAACATAACAAACATTCGTCAGTAAACGGTTTTCCGCTGCGTCGCACCGTTTCCGATGCGAGCACATCAATGGAATCGAGCACATCGGGGTCGTTGATCGGCAGATCGCGCTTCAGCACCGAGAGCTCCGTGCAGCCGAGGATCAGACACTGCGCACCCTTGGCGCGGAGATGGTTGGCCACGCGGTCAAAATCCGCGCGCGGCACCGGCTTGCCAGCCTTCACACCATCGTAGATGATCTGCATCAGCAGATCCTGCTCGTCCTCGTCCGGCACAGCAAACGACAGCCCAGCGCGCTCAGCGTATTTCTGATACGTGCCAGTGACGATCGTTCCCGTCGTCGCCATAATGCCCACACAGGAAAGATCCTGCACGCGCGCTTTTGCGTAGCGGATCGTTTCCTCGACGATGTTGACCACAGGGATCTCCACCGCCTGCTCGAGTTCGTCGTAAAAATAATGCGCCGTGTTGCACGGGATCACGACAAATTCGCAGCCTGCCGCTTCCAGGCGCTTGGCATCTTCCACCATGACCGGCAGCGGATTGTCCGGAGATTTTTCCGTGATGAACGCCGTACGATCGGGAATGTCGCAGTCGTTGAACACGAGCATGTTGATGTGCTCCTGATCGCAGCCTGCCTTCGTCATCTCGATCACGCGCTGCATATAATAAACCGTCGCCATCGGACCTACACCGCCGATGACCCCTACTGCCTGTTTCATGGGGCGTCAACTCCTTTGATTGATGTGCACACTTGCAGATATGTTTGCATGCGTTTTTTTATTATACCCTAACTGCGCCGTCAAACACAAGTCGCCCCACAGGCAAACACAGTATAGGACAGCAGTCTTAATCAATTCTTAAAAGAAAACCATTTTCAGGTGGGAGATTTACAACAAAAAAATGCGGAGCGTTCGCTTCATTTTCAACGAACGTTCCGCATCAGCGAATAATCACAACGCAAAGCACAGACGAAAACCTCCTACCTGTGGGCGCACAGCGCTCACTCGATGATTTCTTCGAGCAGGATCATCTTCGTAAAACCGCCGCGCGTCTCACGCTTGTGCAGACGGATCTGGTCCAGCTCCTCGAACGTGATGCCGTTGGCCTCCGCGATCGCGTGGATCACCTCCAGCACATCCGCGAGCTCTGCCATTTCCTTCGTCACCTGATAATCGCAGACCTCCTCGTCCAGCTTTTCGTCCAGGGCGAAGAGGATCTCTTCCTTATCTTCAAGCACCGATGTGATCGCTTCGTCGCCACCCTGCACAATCGCAGTCGGCACCTTGTCACGCACCAGCTTGTTATAAGAACGTCGAGCCATGAAAACACCTCCTCGGGTTTGAATTTTCTGATATCATTCTATCACAAACCGACAATCCTATCAATTATTGACAGAGATATTTCTGGGTGTTACCCTAAAGCCAAGGAGATGAGAACATGAAAATTGGTTTCATTGGCGACCTGCATATGGACTACAACACCCACCACGATTTTCTCGCCGAATTCACCCGCGTCTGCGAAGACGAAGCCCTCGACACCATCGTTTTCTGCGGCGACACCACCACCGGCGCCTTCGGTTCCCTCGATTTCTATAACGATCTTTCTCAGCGCGTCTCCACACAGATCCTCGAAATTCCCGGCAACCACGAGCTCTACTGCACAGCCGGACGCAAAAAACGCCGCGAAAACGAGGACCTCTGCTTCGACGCTGACGAATACCTCGAGCTCATGCTCGGCCATCCGCTCTACAGCCTCTGTCTGCATCCCATCGTTCACGGCGAATGGGTCATCATCGGCAGCCCAAGCTGGTACGATTTTTCCCTGCACCGCAAATTCCACCACATGAGCGCCGCCACCAAACGTCGCTTTCTGCGCCGCTGCCCGGAATATAAATACGTCCTCACAGACGAAAACAACCCCTACATCAATGAAAAAATCACCGCCCAGAGCCTGCAATTTATGGAGCGCCAGCTCCAGACCATCCGCCAGCGCCCAGGCGGCGAACGCTACAAGATCTGCTCCTGCATCCACATGCTGCCGCGGCCAGAGCTCTACAAGCAGAGCCACGTTTTTAACACCACCATTGCCTTCATGGGCAGCAAATATTACGCCGAGCTCTACGAAAAATACCACGTCGACACCTGCATCTGCGCCCACTCCCACATCCGCATGGAAATGGAAGCCGGCGGCGTCCGCTACGTCAACGTCTCCCTCGGCCACAATTTCAAATGGAAAAACAAAACCTCTCTCTATCAGGAAATCCTCGACACCATGTACGTCATGGACATCTGAACAAAAAACGGCGAGCACCGCACGATTCTGCGCGATGCCCGCCGTTATTTTATTCTGCGCAAAGCGCCGGGTACAGTTCTTTCGCTTCTCGCCACGCCCCCTCGCCAAAGAGGCAGAGCGTCACATCCATCTCCTGCTCTGCGAGCGCAGCCTTGATCGTCTCCACCGCAATGGTGAGCGCCGCGTCGAAAGGATAGCCGTAGACGCCAGAGGAGATCAGCGGAAACGCCAGACTCTCGCAGCCACGCTCTGCCGCAAGTGCGAACGACTGGCGGTAGCAGCTCGCCAGGAGCGCCGGCTCACCGTGATCGCCGCCCTGCCAGATCGGCCCAACCGTGTGGATCACATAACGCGCCGGCAGATCGTAGCCGCTGGTGAGCTTAGCCTCGCCCGTCGCACAGCCGCCGAGCGTGCGGCATTCTGCCAGGAGTTTTGGCCCAGCTGCGCGATGGATCGCTCCGTCCACACCACCGCCGCCGAGCAGCGAATTTTTCGCCGCGTTGACGATCGCGTCCACAGCAAGCCGCGTGATATCCGCCTGTTTCAACTTTAATGCCATAAAAATCTTCCTTTCAATCAACATTCAACACAGCAGGATCCATTTGTTCCGTGAGAAGACTGTCCTCATCAAATTCGTCCAGCGAAAGCGTCATCTGGCAGGAAACCTGTTCGCCCGTCGGCGCCGAAAGAGAGAACACATTGTCGCCAGCGCGCAGCGTGATTTGCCCCACCTGCCAATTCGTTTCGTAGCTTTCGTCCGTCGCCGCCGCCAGTTCCTCCATCAGGAGCGTCTCGCCGTCGTTTTCCAGCCAGAGCACCGCGCCATCAGCATCCTCCGTCGTGTAGGTGTAGTGGAGCATCGCCTTGCAATCCACCTCCACCGGCACCCGCAAGATCTCCTGTCGTTCAGCGTCAAGCCAACGTTGCTCCATGCGATAAGAGATCTCCGGCCCATTTTCCTCCGTCGGCTCGCTGCAACCAGCAAGCCCAAGAACCAGCGTCAGCAGCAACATACATCTAATGAAGCGTTTCATCACACCGCCCCCCTTTCTGCTCTCATCTTACCAAACCCGCTGCTCTGCCGCCACAAAAAATCGGAAAAATAAGTGCCTGCCCGCCAAAAACGAGCAGGCTACAAAGGCCATCGGCCAACTTGCCCAGAGCTCCCCAGAGAGGGCACTTCGCTTATTCGCTCATGCGCAGCCGTTCGATGAGGGTGTCCCCGTCACCTAGCCGACGATAACAGACCAGCGGCACGCACGCACAGAGCAACACCATCAAAAGTGTGGCACCGAGCACTGGCAAAAGCGGTACAACAAATGGCACATCCATGTGATTCATGGCCTGAAAGCTGAGGAACGTCAGCCCCAGCCCGAAACTCGCTGTAAGAATGAGTACGCCGAAGGCGATCAGCAGCCCTTCACAAACAAGCTGACGATGAATCTGCCGCGGCGTCATGCCCAGACTTTCCATGATCGATAAAGACAACCGCCGGCTCTGAATGCTTGCAGCCATTGTATTCACATAGTTGAGCATGCCGACAACGAGCAGAAGCAGCGCGATCGCCGCGCCGGTTTCATTGAGATCACCTTCGGTCGCCTGGATAGCCACCTGATTAGCGAGCAGGGATTCATTGTAAATATCCGCCAAACCAGGCCGCGCGTTCACGAGGGCCATCACCCGTTCCTCGGTAATCGTGTCATAAGGCGTGTCGTAGCGCACAAGCATACTGAGAGTGAGCGGCGTCGCTTCGAGGGTGTCCAGCCAGTCCTTGCTGACGATGAGCGTCGGCCCAATGTTCTTCGAAGCGGCGTAGTAGCCCTCATTGCTCACTGTCGCTGGCCACACATTGATGGTTTCGTTCCCCACGCGAATGGCCAGAGGCGCATTCAGTCGTTCCTCCGGCACCTCAATGCCAGAGTATGCGAGCACACAAACCTCGCCTCTCAAAAAAGCGTCCCGCTCCAATGGCGTCGACAGTTGAGCGTTCAGCGCATCAAAAGCCTGCGCATCGATACCCTTGAGCATGCCGTAGTAGCGCGAAGGGTCACCTTGAAATGCGCTCAGCACCTCTGCCTGATCGAGATAGGGACGGGTGGCGCTGTAGGCCGTCAGCCAGTCTTCGGCAAAGGCTTCGTCAGGCAGCTTAAAGGGCACGCCCGTCACTGTTTCCACTGCCGCTACACCGTCTACAGCGGCAATCTCCTCAGCCAGTCCTTCAAGAATCGGCTGCCAGGAATGCATATCCTCGGAAGTTTCGCTGTCGTTACGAATGAGGAGATCGGCGTTATCGTAGAGGGGTGCCACGGTACGCTCGCTCTGGCTGGAGATGAGCGTTGTCAGACAGAGAAAAACAGACAGGCTGAGGGCAAGGGATACCAGCACAATGGCAGTTTTCCTGCGATCGCGGCCAAGTTCTGCCAGCGCCAGACGCCAGGACAGACAGCGTCCACGGCCCAATGCCGCGCGGTGTGCCGTCTGAGGACGGGCTTTCAACGCGTCCAGTGGTGTACCCTTGCGGGCCATTCTCAACGGTGTGCGCAGTCCCGCGAAAACTGCGGCGCTGACAGCCACCAGTGTCAACACAAGCACGAGCGGGTGAAAATGCACGGTAATCAGCGTTTCAGTAATGCCGAGCGCATTCATCAAACGTGGCACCAGCACCAAACTGCTCAACGCACCAAGCGCTGTCCCGAAAAGCACAGCAACAAAAGCCAGCCCCAGCATCTGCCGCCGCACGAGCTGCGCCACCTGCAGTGGCGTCATGCCGAGAATCTGCAGCAGACCATAGTATCGGCTCTTCTTCGCAGCAGAAATGTAGAGAATGTTGTACACGAGCAAGTAGGCACTTAAAACGATTACCGCGCTCAAACCGATGAGCCCCAGCAAAATCTTCCAGGATTGATCGATGTAGCTGGACGATTGAAAAACCTGCTGCCCGCTTAGCGCAAGTCCGGCTTCAATGTCGTCAATCGTCGTTGGCAGCACATAATCGCGCACCAGTTTAATGCTGAGAATGCCGCTCTCTTCGAGCGCATAGCCGGAACGCGCCAGAAACGCCCGGGATACATAGAGCGGCGACGTGTCGCCATATCCTTCCCAGAGTCCGCTGATGACGAAATCCAGCGTCTGCACGCCTGCATTTGTCTCCACCGTCGCGGTAAAATGGTCGCCAACACCGAGCGACGCCAAACCACAAGCAGCCAGTGCGTCACGGTGCGCCATAACCTCATTCGCCGCTTCGGGATACCGCCCTTCCTGAGCGGTAATAACCGCAGCGCGCTGTACATTCCAGAGAACTTCATCATCCCATACCAGGCCCACACTCACCGTATCGTCAGCCTCGGTGCTCTGAACGAAGCCAGCATATGCCTGCTGCCCCACACTCTCAACACGCGCATCCGTGACAAGCTGCTGATACTGTTCGTCCGTAAACCCATTCGCAACGGAGATATCATCCTCGCCGCCATAGAGACGCGTGTCCTGCAAACGTGCCAGTGAAAGATAACTCACGCCCGTCGTCAACACGCCGAAAAGCAGCACCGTCGCCACCACGATCGCCATAAAAAGCACCGCCGTCCGCTTCCATTCGCGACGCAGTTCGTTGCGCGCCAGTCGTCGCAGGATTGCACGATTGTTATTCGCAAGCATTGGGGCCGCCTCCTTTCACAATGCGGCCATCGCGCATTTCTACGATACGATCAGCGAGCTGGGCGATGTCGATGTCGTGGGTGACGACGATGAGCGTCTGACCGAGCTTGGCAGCAAGCGTTCGAATCAGGCCCATAACCTCGTGGCTCGTAGTCGTGTCGAGATTGCCTGTCGGCTCGTCCGCCAGGATCAACGCCGGCCGCATCGCCAGCGCGCGGGCGATCGCCACACGCTGCTGCTCGCCGCCGGAAAGCTGCGACGGCATACGATCACGCTTGTCGGCAATATGCAGTGCTGTGAGCAGTTCATCAATGAACTCGGTATCGATGGCCACGCCATCCAATGCGAGTGGAAAAATGATATTGTCCCAGACATTGAGATCGGGGATGAGGTTGTATTGCTGAAAGATGAAGCCGACGCGACGACGACGAAACAGCGCCACTTGGGTACGGTCCAACATGGTAAGATCGTTGCCGTCGACAATTACGCTGCCGCTTGTAGGGACATCCAGACCGCCAAGCATATGCAGGAGCGTCGATTTGCCGCTGCCTGATTTACCGATAATAGCGACAAATTCGCCTGCCGAGACAGAAAAATCAACACCGTCGAGGGCCTGAACCTGCATCTCGCCCATGGCGTATGTTTTTGTGAGATTTTTCGTCTGTACAACTGTGGTCATAATAATCCTCTCCTTTCTGTTTCCATCTTAGCAGCAGAAAATCTCAAAGCGATCACAATACAAAAAAATTCTGCCAGATCCTTGCAACATCCAAACAGACATTGTCAGACTGGCAGATTGATTGTGAAGGTGCTGCCGGCACCAGGAGCCGAAACAACATCAATAAAGCCGCCCTGGCGTTCTACAAGCATCCGAGCCAGGTACAACCCCAGCCCGGCCCCCTCTGTATCATGCACCTCCGGCTCTCGATAGAAACGGGTGAAGATCGTTCCCTGGCGCTCGCGGGCGATGCCTTTGCCGCTGTCGTGCACCGCGATTTGCACAAACACTGGCTGCAATACCACACGCACACCGACACTGCCACCCGCCGAAGTGTACTTGACAGCATTATCCAAAAGATTGGCCAGCGCTTCCGCTGTCCAGCGGCGGTCATGATTGAGCGTCATCGTCTCGTCATAATCGACGCTGAGACGAATTTGCTTGGCGTCCGCCTTCGGCACAATCACACTCAACGCATCCGCCAGCGTGTCAGCCAAAAGTGCCTGCTGCTTTTGAATGCGCACAGCGCCAGTCTCGAGCCGTGAAATTTTGACCATATTGGCAAGCAGAAAGTCCAGTTTTTCCACCTGTGCGCCCAGTTTCGCTACCAGCGACGCATCCTCAGCGCCATGTTCCAGACGTTCCAAATAGAGCTGAATGTTTGCCAGTGGCGTTTTTGTCTGGTGCGAAATATCAGCCACAAGCCCCTGCAGCGAACGCTGTTCACGTCGCAGAGCCTCTGTACGCCGCATTTGCGCCTGTGACAGTCGCAGCAGGCGTTCATTTGTATGTCCCCAGAGATCATCAGTGGCCGCGATGCGAGCGTCCAGCGGCCGTTCCGCCAGAAGATCGCCAAGGGCGCGATCAATATGTTCGGCGTATGCCTCCACGTCCGCCCGCTGACGCCGAAGACGCAGCCATAATCCGAGCACAGCGGCAGCCAACGCAAGCACCAGCACAACCAATGCCATCATTTCCATAAATACCCCATCCCATACACATTCGCAATGTAGCTGTGCGCATCGTCTTCGATTTTTTTGCGCAGGCGATTCACATTCACCGCCAGAGCATGCTTGTCAGCGAGCTCCACGCCAACGCTCCAGAGTGCATCCAAAAGCACACCGTAGGTCAGCAGCTGACCGCGATGATCCACAAGAACGCGCAGCAGCTTCAGCTCCGTCGGCGAAAGCCGCACCGCTTCACCGGCACGCATGACGCTGCCTAGGTCAAAATCAATGCGTAGCCAGCCATCGTCCACAACCAGCGCTTGCTGCGGTGCACGACCAAGCAGCACAGCCAACTTGGCCAAAAGCACCTTCATTGAAAAGGGCTTCGTCACATAATCACAGGCGCCCAACGTATAGCCGGTGAGCACATCCTCTTCGAGATCACGCGCCGACAGGAAGCAAACCGCGACATGCCGCCGCGCTGTGAGCCAGCGGCAAAAGCTGAAACCGTCGCTGTTTCCCTGCGGGGACACGCTGTCGCTGTTGGATGCCCTAAAGGACACGCTGTCACTGTCGGATGCCGGTACATTCACATCAAGCAGCGCCAGCTCAAAGCTATGCTGGCGTACAAGCGATTCCGCTTCGGCCAGTGACCGCGCCGCCAACACACCATATCCAGCCTCAGCAAGCGCCGACGCAACACTTTCGCGCAAATCCGGATCATCCTCCAAAAGCAAAATCGTTGCCATGCGTCACTCACCATCCTCCAGATTATAGAGCGCCTTCTCATAATCCTGCACATAGTAGCGCAAATTTTTGCGTCCACGACAGACAATGGTGTGCCCCTCCGCTTCCAGTTTCGCCCGCTGAGCTTCCACGCCGCCGGGATACTTCGGATTCAGCTCGCCTTTCGCTTTGAGTGTGCGCCAGTAAGGTGTCTCGTCATCCTCTCGCTGATGACTCGCCCAGGCAGCGATCGAGACAAAAATTCCCGCTGTGATCGGCTCAGTGAAATCGGCATCATTGTGCCGCGCAAAATGCTCGCGGATGGCGCCGACAGTGGTGAGCTTTCCTGGCGGAATCCGCTTCATCACGCGGTCGTAATCGAGCGGCGGCGCGAAATACATGCGGTCGCCACCGTATTTGGCGATGGTTTTCTCATCGGTGACGATCTGCAGCTTCGGCATGTCCTTGCTGTCGTGAAGCATGGCGTTAAAATCCTTGCGTTCTTCGTTGGCCATTGTGACCACCTCCTTGATCAAATTCCTGCGTCAAAATTTTTGTAGAGCGCATCGTCGCTGATCTTTTCCAGCAGCTGCTCCGTGTCGTCAAAACCTAGCAGCAAAATCTGCTCGCCGTTCTGCACCACATACCCCACCTTGCCACCTGCATCATCCACGAGCGCATACACCTCCTCATCCTGCGCCACCGCTTCACAGCGGCCGCTCGCGCGCACTGCGTTCTGATCGTAGATCGTGAAACGGTCGTCGGCATCGAGCACCACATAGATGCTGCGCACATCCGGCGTTCCGCTGCCGTACGTCCCCGTTAGGCTGTGGTGGAGCGTCGTGAAATGCCCCAGCAGAAAAAGCGCTATCCCCGCCAGCAAAAGCGCTGCGAGCTTTGAAAGAGTTTTTAATTTCTGCGACATATGCGCACCTCCTATGTTTTACATCATCGCTTATTTTTCTTTACCTGGCAATGAGACTGTTGTCTGGGAATTGTTACAACGTTCTTCCCATTCCCTCTGAGAATAAATGCAACCACAATAATGCTGGCGATAGATGTCCCATTCGCGACAGAGCACGATCGAGCGCTGGTAGCCGCCGCGTTTTTTGAAATCGTTCGGCAGATGGCGAACGCCGGTTTTCTCCGCGATCTCTTCGCCGATGGCGTTGATGCGCTCGGCGTTTTTATACGGGCTGATCGAGAGCGTCGTCGTAAAATAATCGCAAGCCCGCTCTTTCGCCAATTCCGCCGCAGCCTGCATGCGGAAACGATAGCAGGCAAAGCAACGCTCGCTGCCCTCGCCGAGATGCGTCAGCCCGCGCACAGCGTCAGCGTAGCGCGCAGGATCGTAGTCGCCCTCCACGAGGGCGATGCCGTGGGGCGCCTGGATGTGCGCGATGACGCGCCGCTGCTCCGCAAGCCGGTGCTCGTATTCGGCCCGCGGCTGAATGTTCGGATTGTCGTAGAAAACGGTGATCTTGAAAAATGGCGCCAGATATTCGAGCACATAGCTCGAGCATGGCCCGCAACAGCTGTGCAAGAGCAAATGCGGCACGCGGTCCGTTTGCTGAAGATCCTTCAAGATGCGGTCAAGTTCTTTTTGATAATTTCGCGGATTCATTGGCGTTCTCCTTTCCTCGTGCTCTCTTTATTATACACGGCGGCTGCCACCTGTGCTATACTGATAGAAAACCACAGAGAGGAAAGATCATCATGGGAAAATCCCTCGTACTTGCAGAAAAACCATCCGTTGGCCGCGAGCTCGCCCGCGTGCTGGGCGTCGGCGGAAAACACAACGGTTATTTTGAAAATCAGAAATACATCGTCACCTGGGCGCTGGGCCATCTTGTCACGCTGGCCGATCCTGAGCATTACAGCGAAGAATACAAAACCTGGCGCATGGACACGCTGCCGATCCTGCCAAAGCACATGGATCTCGTCGTCATCCCGCAGTCTGGCAAGCAGTTCCGCACAGTCTCGGGCCTGATGAAACGCGCCGACGTCGGCGAGATCATCATCGCCACCGACGCCGGCCGCGAAGGCGAGCTCGTCGCGCGCTGGATCATTGAAAAAGCGCACATCAAAAAGCCGATGCGCCGTCTCTGGATCTCCAGCCAAACCGACCAGGCCATCCGCCAGGGCTTCGCCCATCTCGAGCCATCGGCAAAATACGACAACCTCTACCGCTCCGCCCAGGCGCGCAGCGAAGCCGACTGGGTCGTCGGCTTCAACACCACCCGCGCCCTCACCTGTCGCTACAACGCGCAGCTTTCCGCTGGCCGCGTGCAGACGCCGACGCTCGCAATGATCGTGCAGCGCGAGCGCGCCATCCGCGATTTTAAGAGCACACCGTATTACGAAGTGCTCGCAAATGTTGACGGCATGCGCCTGCTCTATCAGAGCAAAAATAAGAGCACTCGTTTTTCCGATAAGAGCACTTGCGAGCGCATCGTCCGCGCCTGCAACAAACAGTCCGCCACCGTGACGAGCATCGACGCGCAGAAAAAACGCACCCAGCCGCCAGCGCTCTATGACCTCACCACCCTCCAGCGCGACGCCAACGCCCGCTACGGATTCAGCGCCAAGCAAACCCTCTCGCTGATGCAGCGGCTCTACGAAGAGCACAAGCTTCTCACCTATCCGCGCACCGATTCCCGCTATCTTACGAAAGACATCGTGGCCACCTTCCCGGAACGTCTCGCCGCTCTCACATCCAACGGCTACGCCGACGTCACTCGCCAGATCCGCGCCGAAAAACGCAGCATCGCACCAGGGTGCATCAACGACGCCAAAGTCAGCGACCACCACGCCATCATCCCAACCGAGGAACGCCTCAGCAAGCATTCCCTCACCAGCGATGAGCGCCGCATTTACGAACTCGTCGTCAAACGTTTTCTGGCAAATTTTCTCGGGCCGTATGAATACGAGCAGACGCGCGTCACCCTCGACGTGAATGGCGAGCACTTCACCTGTCATGGCAACGTCACCGTGGATCTCGGCTGGAAAGGCATCGATCTCATCGGCGAAGAAGACGAGCCAGAAGAAGATGCCAGCAAGAACCGCTCCCTGCCAAAACTCCAGCAGGGCCAAATCCTCAAAGGCGTCGCCGTCAGCATCCGCGAAGGCCATACCAAACCGCCTGCTCGCTTCACCGAAGGCACGCTGCTCGCCGCCATGGAAAATCCCCAGGCTTTTGTGAGCGACAAGCACGCCCAGTCCGTTCTCCACAAAGCCGGCGGCATCGGCACCCCAGCCACCCGCGCCGACATCATCGAGAAACTGTTCAAAAGCTTCTATATTGAAAAGCAGGGCCAATCCCTCGTGCCAACCTCCAAGGGCATCCAGCTCATCGATATCGTTCCCGACGATCTCACCTCGCCGCTCCTCACTGCCGAGTGGGAGGAACGCCTCGAGCGTATCGCCCGCGGAGAGGAACGCGCTGCTGCCTTCACCAGCGATATGCGCACCTTCGCCACCGAGCTCGTGAAAGCCGTCAAAAATTCCGACAAGCAGTACCGCCACGACAACATGACCCGCACCCCATGCCCGGAATGCGGCAAATTCCTCCTCGAAGTCAAAACCAAAAAAGGCCGCATGCTCGTCTGCCAGGATCGCGAATGCGGCTACCGCCGCAACCTTGAGCATCAGTCCAACGCCCGCTGCCCAAAATGCCACAAACGCCTCACCGTCGTCGGCGACGGCGAAAAACGCATCTACACCTGCACCTGCGGCTTCCGCGAAAAATTCGACCGCTTCAACCAGGAGCTACGAAAAAAACGCAACACCTCCTCCAAACGCGACGTCCAAAACTATATGCGCAAACAAAAGCAGCAAGAAAGCATCGGCGCAAACGCTTTCGCCGACGCCTGGGCCAAAGCGTTGGAAAAATAAACGTCCACTATATCACAACTATACGCTTCATGTATAAGGCTCACGGTTTAACATACGTGAGCCTTATACATGAAGCTATTATAGGTAAAGAAAGCCAACTAATCTCCAATATGGAATCATGACAGCTATCATAAAGATAAATGTCAAAATCATTTTTAAGTACATACCTTTCATAAAATGTTTCATTGTCATTACGCCAAAAGCAAAATGTACCAAGTATACACCCGATTCATAAGGGAAAAATAACTGATCATAAGACGAAAGCATTGTAAAGTAAACCGCTTCTGGATTAATACCCAAATTTACCGCCACCGTAGCTAATGGAAGCGTCATAGCTGCTATAATAGCATTTGGTGTCATGAAAATATTTAAAATAACGCCAATCGCCCACATAGTCATAAGTACAAATACTGCACTCTTACCAGATAAGTATGGTGTTAATACATCGCAGAGAATATCGCCAATTTTTAAATCTGCTGCAACATTCCCTATTGTAAAACATGCTGCCAAAAAAAGTACAAAGCCATAATTTAACTGTCTCAAATCTTTTTCTTCGCCAATATGAATGCCTGGCAAGAAAAAGATAGCTGCACAAATAATAAATAACCAACCAATTTCAATTTTATGCAGATTACTTGTCAGTAACGCGACAACCAAAATCAAACATACGAAAACCGTAATTTTTTCATCTCTACTAAAATTTCCTAACTTTTTATATTCATTTTGGAAGAAATTACGGTCATGTTTTTGTTCGTTTGGTTTGAACATAATCGAAAAGATAAATACCATTGCTAACATAAAAAAGATAACCGGTAAATTATTTGTGATATATCCCGTCCACGATAAAGGATGATCATAAACACTTTTCCCAATTTGCTCCATCATGACTATATTTGTTCCATATAAGAATAAACCACCAGTGGAACAAGCAAAAGCTGATGTCATCATAATTCCTGCAGATTCCTTCGACTCACCATAATTTAACGTTTGAATGAGACTATAGCACAATGGCGCTAATAAAAAGTGTACTTTACCAGGTACTACTAATGTCAAAACAATGGCCACCAACATAACACCGAATAACATACCTCTATATGAACCACCAGTTAGGACCATGCATTTATATACCAATCGTTTAGCAACTCCTACTTTTGTCATCATATCAGAAAGAACAAAGCTTCCTAACACGAGCCAGATTACATGATTGCTGTAAGATGAAAATGCTACATTTGCGCCACTAACACCTAGTACAACGTAACAAACCGGCATTAAAATCCCTATTAAAGTCGTACACAGATTATTAAAAATAAGAGCTATAATGAAAAATAGCGTAACAACCAAATACATCTTAATTTTTTCAGAAAATAATTCATTCGTCGGAATAAATAAAACCATTAAAGGGATTATAATATTAACTAGCCAACCAATCAGATATTTGACATTAAATTGTTTTACAGTAGTCGACATAATTTATTCCATCTCCTTTTTATACACGATGTTGAGGCGGATAATCAATAACCTCAGGTGCTTTCATATATGGTGCTGGGATAGCTTCTTCACCTAAAATCATCGCGTTACCAATTTTTTGAATAGTAATCCATTTTAACCAGTGAATGTTATCCATCTTAGGATAATCTTTTCTCCGCACGCCAACTCTACTTTCTTTTCTAACCAATTCACTGCGCAAAATCATTTCTGAAACATCTAGCAAACTTTCTACTTCAATAGCTTCTTTTAATTCGTGGTAATCACGTGCCCACATTTTTGTTAAATATTCGCTGCGAATACTATTGATCGTTTCAATCGCATTTTGTAAATGCGCAGCATCACTGTGTACAACATCATACGGAATCATGCAAGAAAAAATTTTCTGCTTTACAATATCGGGCTGTACCCCATCTACATTATCCAAATACTTTCTTAAGGAACTTAATCGCTTCTCACCAGAGGATTTATACCAAGCGTCGGAAAGATTTACTGTAGACTGTTCATCTATATAACGTCCTACTTTTTCCCCTACGCGACTACCACTAAGTACAGCCCATCCCAATTCACAGCCGCCGAAAGGATGCTGCATTGCCAATACTGGAGCAGTATTATCGCCTACAACAAACAACCCTTGAACCGAAGACATATTCTGATGATCAATTGCAACACCACCCATTCGATTGCAAGTATCCGGTGTGTATGTTTGCTCCACTCCATCTGCAACACAAATTTTCTCCTCTAAAGGATCTAGATTAAACTCTGATTTTACACGTTTCCATTGTGCAATGCGCATACTCTTCATTACATTTTTGGCGTATGGTGATAAATTTGTATAATCTTCGTAAATCGGGCCTCTTCCTTCATCTAATTCTTTTCGAATAGCCATATTTTGCCCTAATCTACCAGCTTCTCTCATTTCAGGGGTCATTTTCTTAAAAAAATCTTCCCCAAGCCTATTCACCATTCGTCCGCCCATTTGGTATCCACTGCTGTTTGCAGTTGATGAAAATAGAGTGCCATTATGCATTACTTTTCTAGGACGAGAAATAGCCCCCCCACGATCAAACGACATCATTTTCGCACCTGCATGATACGCAATTGCAAATCCTTCTCCACACACTTCAAACAGATCTTGAGAATATGTACAAGCTCCTGCTGCCAAAACTACTGATTTCGCTTTGAAAAGATAGGTTTCACCCGTCCTATAATGGATGCCTACAGCACCCACCACTCTATTTTCATAACACAATAACTGAATAACGCTGATACGTTCATAGGTACTAATACCTTTTTTTATGATTTCATGTCTCAAAATATTTTGTGCTTCCGGCAAATTAAATATGGTACATTTATTACCCGTACGCTCGATACGCCAAAATTTTTCAGGGTTTTCTGGGTCATGCGGATAAACCATCTTACCATTTCTTTTACCTAATTCATTTAAACCCATCGCACGATTATAGCTTTCCTCAATAAAAATTTTCACCCATTCTTGGTCAACAGTATAATCTGAATGGATCACATATTTTTCCATCCATTCATTAGGATCATCTTCAGGCATACAAATAGTCATTGCGTTGCCGCCACAACATGCCGTTGCTCCAGACCATCCTATTTTCCCTTTGCTAACCATAGCAATATCATTCGTATATTTCGAGCATGAGATCGCCGATAGCATTCCTGCAATGCCACCACCAACAACTAAAACTTGATGTTCAATAATATGATCATATTGTTTATGCGTTATCATATATCATTCTCCTTATTTTTCAATTCTTCCTGGCAGCGGTGTTGGCCGTGTATTATTAACTTGACAAGCATCTTTTGGACAAACCATTGCGCAAAGAGCACAACTCTGGCAATCTTCCGGGTACTTAACAAACACTTTGCCATCCTCATTAATTGCAAACACGTCATCTGGACATATATCATAGCATCTTTTACAATTTATACATAGTGATTGGTTGATTCCTTGAATCGCCATTTTATACCTCTCCTTTAAAATCGATTTGTTAACGGTCTCACAGTTCCAGCAGGAATATTCATCAGAATCTCAGGAATGTCTTCAGTAAAAAGGTTCATTTTGTCTCCTATCTTTTGAATACCAATCCATTTTTTCCAATGATCATTATCCATTAATGGGTAATCCCGACGCCGGACTCCCACTCTACTTTCTTTACGATATCTCTCGCTGGCAAGGATCATTTTTGCAACTTGAGCCATGGAATCTGCTTCTATAGCTTTGCGTAAATCTCGAACGTCTTCAGCTTTCATATTTGGAATTTCTGTTTCAATTATGTTTTCTATCTTTTCCAAACAAAAAGTCAGTGCCTGTTCATCACGATGATTCACATCATATGGAATAAGCGTTTCTAACAAATGTGTTTTCACTGTATCCGGATGGATTCCAGATTCTTTCTCTAGTAACCCCTCATACTTTTGAAATATTTCTTTAGCATGTAAACTTGCTTGTTCTCGAAAATCATCCGTGATTTTCATATTCTGACAAACTTTTGCTACAAAACGTCCAACCCTACCTCCACTTAATAAGGCCCACCCAAGATCCGAACCATTATATGGATGCTGAAATGAAAGTGTTGGACATGAACTATCCCCAACCGCAAATAATCCTTTTACAGAAGTTTCTCCTGTTTCGTCAATCCAAACTCCACCCATGCGGTTACTTTGATCTGGCGTGATCGTTTGTTCAGTATCGCCTATTGGAATCAACTCTTCAAACGGATCTTTTCCATATTCTGCTTGAACACGCTTTACTGACGCAATTCTTAGTTTTTTTATTAAGTTCTTTACTTCTATTGGCAAATGCACAAAATCTTCACATATTGGACCATTGCCATTTTTTATTTCTCTTTGAATAGCTATATCCTGCCCAGCACGTCCAAGCTTTCTCTCATCCTCTGTCATACATTCTTTTAAATCTATACCATTTCTATTAACCATTTTGCTGCCTAGCGCATTAGCCATACTACTAGAACCAGAATTACATAATACTCCTCCTCTCATTACATTTCTCGGTCTCATGATCGCGCCTCCTCGATCAAAAGACAACATTTTTGCACCTACGTCATACGCCATTTTATATCCTTCACCACAAACATCAAACACATCCGCCTTGTAAGTGCAACAACCTGCAGCTAAAATCACAGTTTTAGCTAAAAAAACATATCTTTTCCCCGTCCGACAATGAAATCCTACTGCACCAACAACCTGCTCCTCTTCCATTAACAAATTTGTAATCATAACCCGTTCAAAAAGATGTGCCGATGATTCTTGAAGAGTTTTTTCAAAAGTATGTAGTGCTCCATAAATATCACAAATAACGGTTTTAAAGGGATTGATTGCTCTATGTATTAACCAATAACTACCATCATCTTTTTTGGGAAACACTTCACATCCATATTTTCTCCCAAGCATCTCCAATTTTTTTAATTGTTCATGGCTTTCATCCAAAAAAATCTGCAGCCATCTTTGATTTACTGTATAATCTGAAGACTCAACAAATGCTTGTATCCACATATCTCGATCATCTTCAGGGAAACAAACAGCAATATCATTTCCGCCACACGTGGCAGTAGATCCAGACCAACACAACTTTCCTTTATTGACAACTGTTACTTTACAGCCTTCCTGCAAGCAGGAAATTGCGGCCATCGAACCAGCTAAGCCTGAACCAATTACTAAAACATCACTTTCAACTTTTTGAAATTCGTAATCCGCCATTCCTATCGCTCCTTTCTCTATCATTGTATTTATTATTATTTTTTATGTGTAGCCCATAAATTCATGTATAATTTCACTTTGTTACAACAAATTACCATCTACCTAAATCTCTCCCGCGGCGCTATAATCATATATATTAAAAGATTTTATATATAGGAGTGGTGTTATGAGAACAGAACATCTTCAATATTTGCTCGATGTCATTCATTGCGGTTCCATTAATAAAGCTAGCAAAAAGCTCTTTATGTCACAGCAGCAGTTGAGCAAAATCATTACTTCGCTTGAAGATGAATTTCATACAATAATTCTGACTCGCAACTCAAAAGGTATTGCACTTACTGCTGAAGGTGAACAAATAGTGAGACTCATCAAGCCATTCCTTTATGAACTTGATCACTTGCAAAAAAGTTTTCAAGCAGAAAGCTGTACTTCTCTTAAGGGAACAATTTGCATCTATAAGGAACCTAGTATAATTTCCGATATGATTGCTCAATTTTTAAACGAATTTCTTGTAAAAAATCCGAATGTAACAGTTAAAATCGTAGAGTCATATTTTGGTAACACCTTAAAAGCATTAATGAATAATGAAGCTCAAGTTGCCATAGTACACCTGTTAGATTCACAAAAAAAATTATTGCCTGAAAATTTTATGTTTACTCCTGTACTTTCACGTATACCTGTTGTATATCTCGCTAGGGACAGTGATTTTTTCCACACCCATCAGTCAACATCTCTCAAAGCTCTGCTAAATGAACCATTAATTGACTACGGCATTTCCCAACAAGAAAATGATTTCTTGAATGCACTCTTTGAAAATATTGGTAAGCCGCATATAAAATCTTCTATAGGAAATCTTAACTCTTTATTAGATGTACTCCGAGAAGGTCACCTACTTTATGTAGGCTCTAAACCACTCAAACACGATCCTTCTAGTCAAGGCATTACTTACCTTCCAATTCGAGACAAAATTATTATCACCCAAGGACTACTTTTCCGAAAGCATTTAGCTAACGAACCATTAATAAAGGCATTTCTTGACCAATATCTCTTCTTTTTTGAAACATTTAGATAAGCACAAAACAACGCGCTGCACCCTCGCAAAACTTGCGAAGGTGCAGCGCTTTAGTTTTATTCTACGTTTTCGAGCAGTTGCTCATAGATTGCGCGCGTGGCGCTTTCATCAGCGCCGTTCAGGACGATGATTCCGTCGTTTGCTTCAAGGATGATGACGGCGTCACAGCTGGCGTGGGTGTAACGGGTATAGCTACCGTAGAGGTCGTTTTCAAATTTGCCCATGGAAAATCGAAGATTTCCGAAGCCGTTGGTGCGAACGTCGCCGCTATTCGCTGAAGGGTCGTGGTCATAATAGGTAAGGCTGTCGATCTCGCTGTAGGGAATGGTGAGATCTTTCCACTGCTTGGTTTCGATGGTCAGAGCATTGTCGTCCACATTCACGCTCATACTGCCACTGAAAAGCGTCCAGCCGGTGAATGCGCAGAGGGCGATGATGAAAAGAACGACGAACGCTGCGCCTTTGCGAGAAACAGGGCTTGGCGCGATGCTGCCGCTGGCAAGCTGGCGGCGATAGTAGCGATAGGAATAGCCCATTGGCAAGATGGCGAGGGCGAGCACGCAGACAAAAAATACAACCATGGCGATTGCACTCTCGGCGACCAGCGCGCAGGCCATGCATAGGATTCCGCCGATAACCCAAAGCCTGCCGCTGAAACGATGGGTGGCGTTCCAATTTTGCTCATTTTCCAACGTCCACTTGATCTTGATTCCAATGGTATTGTTCTGCCGCACTTTTGGCAGAATATTGCCGAGAACAAGGAACATCAGTCCAAACGACAAGTAAAGAATTGTCACGATCAACGCATAGGCGTCAAACCCGCTACGCAAAAGCGCCAGCACGGCGCCACCGATGAGCGCGGTCACCGGCAACAGCCAAAAGATCAGTCGCAAAATGCGCGGGCTCTGCGCGGCGTTGGCGTGGTCGCGCAGGATGAAGAAGAGCACCAGCCAATGTGTCGCGAGCAGCCCCAACGGGAACCAGACAAATTCACGCCAACACAGCGCGCCCACAAGCGTCGGCAGCAAAATCACGAGCGAGGTGAGCACGAAAAGCTCCCTATACGCCATCGTTCACTTTGTCATGAACTTCGCCTCCCTTCAGATCTGCCAGCCAGAGCATGACTTCCTCAAGCACGGAAGCGTTGAGTTCGTAGTAAATATATTTTCCCTCGCGTGTGTCGCGGATGAGATCCGCTTCTTTCAGCACGGCGAGATGCCGCGAGATCGACGCCGCGGTCACAGGAAAATGCGCACCGATCTCTCCGGCAGACAGCCGTCCTTCTTTGAGCAGATTCAAAATGTCGCGGCAAATCGGATCCGCCAGCGCTTTCAGCGTTGATTGCAGGCTCATGTGATCACTCCTCATCATTTAACATTTAGGCTAATTGTTAAATATAGGGTAGTACGCCTTTTATCTCTTGTCAAGCGCGCAGGGACTTGACCCTGCTCCTGGGCTCAGCTATAATAAATTTGCACAAAGGTGTCGACAGTTCATTTGTACCATCCTGTCGTTAAACAAAACTATGGCTGTTTTTTCATGCGCTTTTTTCAATGCAATGGCTCCGCGGTACGATCTGCGGAGCCATTTTTTATGGAGGAGATCATGTATTACTTAGAAACGGAAGAACATTTTGACGCGGCGCACTTTCTCAAGGGTTACGCCGGAAAATGCAGCAATCTGCACGGGCATCGCTGGCGTGTGGTGGCGCAGGTATGCGCAGATGCGCTTGCGACAGACGCACAGACCCGCGGCATGGTGATGGATTTCGGTGACCTCAAGAAATCGCTAAAAGAAATCTGCGACCAACTGGATCATTGTCTTATCTATGAAGAGGATTCTCTCTTGCCGCAAACAGTGGCGGCTTTGGAATGTGAGGGATTTCGTCTGGTCATGCTGCCATTCCGACCAACCGCCGAAGAGCTGGCACGCTACATTTTCATGCAGCTGCAGGCGAAGGCTCTACCGATCGCTCGGGTGACGGTCTACGAAACGCCAACGAACTGCGCGATTTACGAGGAGGCAACGCGATGAAGGTTGTTGAAATGTTTGCAAGCATCAACGGGGAAGGGCCCTGTGCCGGGGAGCTGGCGCTTTTCGTACGCTTTCAGGGCTGCAATCTGCGCTGCAGCTATTGCGATACGATGTGGGCAAACGCGCCCGATTGTCCCTACACGAAACAGCCGCCAGAAGACATTGTCGCAAAGATTCTCCAAAGCGGCATTCGCAATGTCACGCTGACTGGCGGTGAACCGCTTCTGCAGCCAGAAATGCCGGCGCTGTTGACGCTTTTGGCGGATCATCCTGAATTGCGAGTTGAGGTTGAAACCAACGGCGCGGTGGATTTGGCGCCATTCTGCAAAACATCGCGCCCTGTCTTCACGATGGATTACAAGCTGCCATCCAGTGGTGGGGAGCGCGCCATGCGTGTTGAAAATTTTGCATTGCTGCAGCAAGAAGATACGGTGAAATTTGTCTGCGGCAGCGCGGAGGATTTGGAACGCGCGGCACAAGTCATCGCTGAGCAGGAGCTGACAAAACGTTGTCACGTGTATCTGAGCCCGGTTTTCGGCGCCATTAAGCCAGCGGAAATGGTTGAATACATGCTGGCGCAACGTCTCAACGGTGTGCGTCTGCAGCTGCAGTTGCACAAATTTATCTGGGCGCCTGACAGACGAGGTGTCTGACTGATCTTTAAGGAGGAACATCAATGAAAAATGCACTTGTACTGACCAGCGGCGGTGTGGATTCGAGCACGGCCCTGGCACTCGCGGTCGAAAAATACGGCAGGGCGCGTGTTATCGCGCTCTCAATCTCCTACGGACAAAAGCACGACAAGGAACTGCAGGCAGCCAAAGCTGTCGCCGCGCACTATGGTGTGGAGCAGCTCTTTCTTGATCTGGGATTGATCTTCCGCTACAGCGATTGTGCGCTCCTGAAACAATCCAGCGAAGAAATTCCAGAAGAAAGCTACGCCGATCAGCTCGCTGAAACAAATGGCGAATCGCCAGTCGCCACATATGTGCCATTCCGCAACGGACTCTTTCTCTCAGCAGCAGCAAGCATCGCGCTGAGCCGCGATTGTGAAGTCATCTACTACGGTGCCCATGCTGATGACGCCGCCGGATTTGCCTATCCAGATTGTTCGCCGATTTTCAACAACGCTATGAACACCGCCATCTACGAAGGCTCCGGCCATCAACTGCGCATCGAAGCGCCGTTTGTCAACCAGACCAAGGCCGACATCGTCGCTACCGGCCTCAAGCTCGATGTGCCATACGCGCTGACCTGGTCCTGTTACGAAGGCGGCGATCATCCATGTGGAAAATGCGGCACCTGCATCGACCGTGCCGCAGCCTTTGCAGCCAACGGCGTCGCCGATCCCGCTCTTGCAAACGATTGAAAGGAGTCTCCCATGCCTAGAGAAAAAGAAGATCTGACCCTGCTTGGCAATCAGAACGTCACCTACCACACCGACTACACACCGGAACTGCTCGAAAGCTTTGACAACAAGCACCCGGAAAACGACTACTTCGTCAAGTTCAACTGTCCAGAATTCACCAGTCTCTGCCCCATCACCGGCCAGCCGGATTTTGCCACGATCACCATTTCCTATGTGCCTGATGCACGTCTCGTGGAGAGCAAAAGCCTCAAGCTCTATCTCTTCTCCTTCCGCAATCACGGCGATTTCCACGAGGATTGCGTCAACATCATCATGAACGATCTCGTGCGTCTGCTCGATCCAAAATACATCGAAGTCTGGGGAAAATTTCTGCCACGCGGCGGCATTTCCATCGATCCTTATGTGAATCACGGCAAGCCAGGCACAAAGTGGGAACGCGTCGCTGAACAACGTCTCAGCTGGCACGATATGATGCCGGAAAAGATCGACAACCGCTGACATCAAATAAGAGCACAGTGCTCGTATCCGATCAGGAGGCAAGCGCTGTGCTCTTATTTTTGAACGCTCAGTTTTCCAATTCTTTCGCGACGTCTTCGAGATAGTCGCGGATGATGAGATGCTGCGGGCAGCGTGTTTCACAGACGCCGCAGCGGATGCAGTCGGATGGCTTACCATTCTTTTCGGCAAGCTTGCCGAGGCGATGGCGGGCGTTGCCGAGCTGCGATGGGCCGAAGCGTTTGATGTCGTTATAGAGGCCAAAATAATCTGGGATGGCGATGTGCTGTGGGCAGCCGTCGACGCAATAGCGGCAGGCTGTACACGGAATGGCGATGGTCTGCTGGATGATCGTCTTTGCTTCGTCGATGACAGCCTGTTCTTCTGCGGAGATCGGCTGAAAATCCTGCATGTAGCTGAGGTTGTCGGCCATCTGCGCTTCATTGCTCATGCCCGAGAGCACCACCATGACGTTCTCCGGCGAAGCGGCAAAACGCACCGCCCAGGACGCCGTCGACCAGTCGGGATGGGCGTCATGGAGGAGTTTCTCAGCCTCGGCCGGAATCGTCGCCAGCGCCCCGCCCTTGACCGGTTCCATGACGATGACCGGCTTTTTGTGGCGGGTGGCCACCTCGTAGCAGAGACGGGACTGCACCTGGGCGTCGTCCCAGTCAAGGTAATTGAGCTGCAGCTGCACGATCTCCATCTCCGGATGCTTCGTGAGGATCGTCTCGAGGAGCGCTGCATCGCCATGGAAGGAAAATCCCAGGTGATGCACCTTGCCCTGCGCTTTCAGCTTTTGCACAAATTCAAATGCACCGAAAGCCTCTGCTTTTTCGTAGGACGATGGATCCAGCCCGTGCAGCCAGTAGTAATCGATGTAGTCTACGCCGAGCCGCTCCAGCTGACCAGCGAAAAATCCCGGCATTTCCTCCGGCTTTTCCAACATGAACATTGTCAGCTTATCAGTGATCGTGAAATTTTCACGCGGATAGCGCTTCACCACAGCTTCGCGAAACGCCACTTCGCTCTGCCCGTCATGGTAGCAGGCTGCTGTGTCGAAATACGAAAAGCCAGCGGCAAGAAAGGCGTCGGCCATCTTTTTCACAGTTTCAATATCTATGCTCTTTGTGTCCGCCTGATCCAACAACGGCAGACGCATGAGTCCAAAACCAAATTTTTTCATGATTTTTCTACTCCTTCCGCTTAAAGATTCAACCGTACATCCATCTCGATCCATTGCTCGTCGCCCCAGGTGGAGTCAGAATCGCCGATCGTGCGAAAGCCGAAGCCTTCGTACATTGCCACGCGATGCGCCAGGCAGGTGAGAATGACGCGCTCGGTGCCACGACTCTGCTCACGGCACAGAAATTGCGCGACCATCTCCCGCGCCAGTCCCTGGCGGCGATAGGCAGGCAGCACATTGACGCCGAGGATCATGACGTTGCGCCCGGCGGGATCGTGCAGCGAGGGATCGGTGTAGATGGCATCGCGCAGATGCGCGTCATTTGTCGCCAGCCCGTCGATGAAGCCGGCGATTCGCCCACTTTCGCGGTCGACGGCGACGAGAAAGCGTTCCGGCGCAATGGCGACGCGCGCTCGCATGATCTCTGGCTTGCAGGCTTCATGCGGTGGGAAACACTCTGTCTCGATGGCGACTGCCTGCTCTGCTTCCTCTGGCAAAATGCTACGAAAAACAAAGCGCTTCGCCAGAGACGGATCAGGAGGCGACGCCTGGAAAATCTTTGTATCGGTCATATCTCTTCCTCCATTGCAAAAACAGGCGCCCGCAAAGGACGCCTGCTGGTCATTGATTATTCCCATTCGATGGTGCCGGTTGGTTTTGGTGTAAGATCGTAGAGCACACGGTTGACGCCCTTCACTTCGCTGGTGATACGGGCGGTGATGTGCTGGAGCAATTCAAACGGCACGTTTTCAACGGTTGCGGTCATGGCGTCAACGGTGTTGACGGCGCGGATGATCACGCACCATTCGTCGGCACGCTTGTTATCACGAATACCGACGCTCTTGAGATCTGGAATGGCTGTGAAATACTGCCAAACTTTTCCAGCGAGGCCGTTTTTCTCAAATTCTTCGCGCAGGATCGCATCGGACTCACGCACGGCTTCCAGACGATCGCGGGTGATAGCGCCAAGGCAGCGCACGCCGAGACCAGGACCAGGGAATGGCTGACGATAAACCATGCTGTCCGGCAGACCGAGGGCTTTGCCGCAGGCGCGGACTTCGTCCTTGAAGAGCATTTTCAGCGGTTCAACGAGCTCGAATTTGAGATCCTCTGGCAGACCGCCAACGTTGTGGTGACTCTTGACGGCTTTCGCGGTCTTTGTACCGCTTTCGATGATATCCGGATAGATCGTGCCCTGGCCGAGGAATTCGATGCCCTCGAGCTTGCGCGCTTCTTCCTCGAACACGCGGATAAATTCTGCGCCGATGATCTTGCGCTTCTGCTCAGGATCGGCGACGCCGGCGAGCTTATCAAGGAAGCGATCCACGGCATCGACGTAGATCAGATTGGCCTTCATTTCATTGCGGAAAACCTGCACAACCTGCTCTGGTTCCCCTTTGCGCAAAAGGCCATGGTTGACGTGGACACATGTGAGCTGATCGCCGATCGCACGGATCAACAGCGCTGCCACGACGGACGAATCAACGCCGCCGGAAAGCGCCAGCAGCACCTTCTTATCGCCAACCTGGCGGCGGATCAATTCGATCTGATCGGCGATGAAATTTTCCATGTTCCAGTTTGCTTCTGCGCCGCAGATATCAAAGACAAACGCGCGCAGTGCCAGACGACGGCCAGCTTCCTCTGTTGGCCACGCTGCTGCGCCTTTGTGGTCGACAGCGAACACCGGCAACCCACAATCGCGCACTTCGTCGCTCACATCGATCTCCACGCCGTCAACAACGCGGTTTGGCCCACCGTTTAAGATGATGCCCTTGACATTCGGCAGCGCCAAAAGCGCTTCCTTGGTGATGTCGTGTGGATGGATCTCGCTGTACACGCCAAGCGCACGGATCTCTCGCGCCAGACGCGCATTTTCCTCACTGCCCAGATCAAGGATGACGATCATATCCTGCTTCATAGATGGATTCCTCCTTAGGTTACAACAGCCGCTGTTCGACGAAAACGCGCGGCAAACTATTCTCTAGTCATTATGTTACCACGCCAGCGCCCATTCTCACAAGTTCTTTTCATAAAATCGCCATAGAAAAACGAACCAGGCGTTATAGCCTGGTTCGCGTCCGTTCATATGTATTGCTGGAAGATCGAGCTGAAGCTGTCGATGAGACGACGCTGCTGCTGGTTGGCGTCCTTGTTGTGGACCATATAAAGCTCGAAGAAAATATTTTTCGTGTGCAGCGGAATGTGCACACATTCTGGAAAGGCACCGCGCGTGACATACGGTGGATAGGAATACATGAGCGCATTGCCTTCGTTTAAGAGCTCCTTGGTCATGTTGGTGTTGTTCGTGGAAAGCAGGATGTGCATATCCACTTCGCTCTGCAGCGCGTGCTCACCCTGGATACCGCCTGCTTCGTAGATGATGAGCGGATAATCCTTGATAGACTGGAGCGACAGCGTGTGCTGGCGCGCCAGCGGATGGCGTGGGGACATGGCCATGTAGATCGGATAGGTGTTAAGGAGCGAGAGCTCGACGTTGCTCGGGATCTTATCAAAGAAATGATGGAGCGTATTGGCAACGAGCACATAGCCCACATCACCAGGATGCTCGCTCACCTCCTTGACGATGTCATCCTGGTAACGTTCCTGGCAGAAGAGCTGCACCTTCGGGAAATTGTGCTTGTAATCGACGTAGACAACCGGCAGAATACAAACACTGATCATCGGCGAGGTATGCACGTTCATCTTGCCGCTGATGACCTCAGTGGAATCTTCTTTGAGCGCGGAAATCTGGCGCAGCATCTGATCATAACGCGCAACGATGGCCTGCGCTGCGCTGAACACTTCACGGCCACGTTCAGTCAGTGTGACACCTTTCTTGGTACGGTTGAGCAGAGGAAAGCCGATCTCGTCTTCCAAATTACGTAGGGACTGGTTTAAACTTTGCTGCGAGATAAAGATCTTTTTGCTAGCTGCGTTAATAGAACCTGCTTTGACAACTTCGATCAGGAATTCTAACTGTTCTATTTTCATTCTGACACCTCAATTCTAGCAATAATGGAGCGCTTCCCGTTTCTCATTTTCTTGTACAGTATTTCTATTTTACCATATTTTTGAGAATTTATCCATATAGAAAAGCAGTTAAATTGTATTAAGATTCAATGTTTCTGTGCACATTCGCCAGGCTCGAATCTTAAGCCAACCTGAAGACACAAAACTGATCTGGTTTTCGTTAGCTTGATAAAATAATATTCAATCGTATGTGTGCGCGTATCGCAAGCACAGCGGAAAGCGCTCTACGAGGCGTAAAAAAGCTCAAGGCGCGAACGTCTTGAGCTTTTGTGTACGGTTTTCGCTTCGAATTATTCGAAGATCTTTGCAACGGTACCTGCACCTACGGTGTGGCCACCTTCACGAATTGCGAACTGAAGACCTTCTTCCATTGCGATTGGGTGGATCAGTTCTACGGTCA
>OLQA01000042.1_pt1 | contig 96477 bp, 91 predicted proteins | sample 1673151 | NCBI WGS metagenome assembly OLQA01 (sample SAMEA3136760, study PRJEB25190) | human gut metagenome | biome: human gut; feature: human-associated habitat; material: faeces | place: Austria | collected 2013
AATTATAGCACATCAAAAATTTAAAGTCAACAATTTTTTAATAATTTTGTTAAAAAATATTTTAACTCATATTGTTTTATTTTATAAAACAAACGCACCATTTTAAAAAATGGTGCGTTTTAGTTTATATTTATTTACAATATTTTTCTCTTAAAATATGGGAAGCTTTAACCATATTAGATAATTTTTCTTCAATAATGTTATAAGGATTTAACGGTCTTTTAGCAAATGTTGCAAATCCACAATCTGGATTTAACCAGATTTTTTCAGGTGGTAAAAATTCTAAAGCTTTTTCTACTTTTCCTACAATTTCATCAACAGTTTCCACTCTTGGTATTCTCGGATTAACGCATCCTAGTCCTAACATAATTTTCTCATTTAAATCATTATTTTTAAATAATTGACTTATTTCTCCAGCACGTGGAGTTGAAAATTCAAGTGCTAACATATCTACATCCAATGAGTCAAAAAATTTACTTAATTTATCATAGGCCCCTTCAAGTAATACACTTTCATCACAAGTCCAATTTCCACGACAAACGTGCATAACTGATAATACATCATCATATTTTCTAATTTCAGCAAAAATTTCTGAAAGTAATTGCCCTGCAAATTTTAATTCTCGATCAACCTTGACCTTAGCAGATAACGCCCCTCAGTAAAAAGAATTAGAAGAATTTGTATTTGTAAAAACTACTTCAGATAAAATCGGTTCATCAATTTGTATAACTTTAACTCCTAGAGAAACTAATCTTTTAATTTCATTAATCAAAAGTTTTACAACATCATTACCTAACTCATTACGATTTTCATAAACTTTTCCAGTTACTTCTTTAAGCCACATAGACCTTGTAAGAAGATAGGGACTTGGCAAAGTCATTTTAAAATCAGAATCTGTAATTTTTTTTATCATCCTTACTTCATCAATATCAAGTTCAACATCTGTTTTTATTCGATCAACACAAATTGGACTATTCATCGAATTATCAGAAGCATCCATTTCTTCTAAACTTTTATTAAAATCACCTTTATTTTCTGTTAAACTTAAAATTTGATCTGTTGCCATAAGTTTAATTCCATCAACATGTTCTGCAACATAACTCATGTAATTATCACGAGAAATTTCTCCACTTATTACAACATCTATACCTACTTTATCAAGCATATTTACAACAAATTTAGTTTCGTCAAATACCATTTTATCATATTCTTCTTTTGACTCTAACAATAATTTAAAGTTCATATAAATAGTTTCTTCATCAGTACCAACTAGTCTCAGAGTACCTGCTTCTATCCCTTCAGGGCGCTCAGTCGTATCTCTCATTACCAATACTGGTTTTCCTAGTGCTGGTGCCTCTTCTTGTATACCACCACTATCAGTTAAAATCATATAACATCTCGATAAAAAATTATGAAAATCTACTACATCTAACGGCTCAATAATATGTATTCTTTTACAATCCCCTAACTCTTCTTCAGCAGCTTTTCTGACAATTGGATTCATATGAATCGGATAGATTACCTTCACATCATCGTATTCATCAATAATTCTTCTAATCGCCTTAAACATATGGTGCATTGATTTGCCTTGACTTTCTCTTCGATGTGCTGTTAATATAATCAATTTAGAATCTTTTGCCCATTCAAGTTCCGGATGATTATAATCATCTCTTATAGTTGTTTTTAATGCATCAATTGCTGTATTCCCGGTAACAAATATTGTATCTTCTTTTTTCCCTTCATTTATAAGATTTTGTTTGCTTATTTCTGTTGGAGCAAAATGATACCTTGCAATAATTCCAACTGCCTGGCGATTAAACTCCTCTGGAAATGGTGAAGAGACATCATATGTTCTTAGTCCCGCTTCCACATGCCCAACAGGAATACACATATAAAAACAAGCAAGTGCAGTGGCAAAGGTTGTGGAAGTATCCCCATGAACTAATACAATATTTGGTCTTACTTCTTCTAATATATTCTTAATCTTATTCAGAATACCTGCCGTAACTTCAAATAAAGTTTGTTCTTCCTTCATGATTGATAAATCATATTCCGGTATAATATCGAATACATCTAATACACGATCTAACATTTGTCTATGCTGACCAGTAACACAAACAATGGGTTCAAACCTATCATTATGCTTTTTTAATTCGTTTACTAATGGGCACATCTTAATGGCTTCAGGGCGTGTCCCAAATACTAACATTATTTTTTTCATTTACTTTTCCTTTCAATCATCCTTTTAAAAAATTCACAAAAAAAAACAAATTCTGAGCTTTTTCTAAAAACAATAAAATATATCAAATTTGTAAAAAATAAACACGTTATCATTTTCATAGTAAATCCAAATAGGTTTATACTGAAGAAGCTACTAAGAGAATAAACGATTCCTGCAACTGAAATAGTCAATAAGGTCCATTTTATATAGTATATAAAATAGCTGAACAGATTTCTTTCAAAAATATATTTATACATAATAATAGGTTCTCTCCACCAGCAGGTTAATAGGGTGCTTAAAATAGTTCCAATAAATACCCCGCTGATATCCAGTGATTTTACTAATGCAATTGAGATGATTAAGTTTAGAATGGCTTGAATCAACGGACGTAATCTATCTTTAATAAATAGACCGGTTGCATTAACATAAGCATTATTAATAATACGTGATGAGTTTATAAATAGATTCAGAGAAATAATTATTACGATAGGATAACCTAACAAGTAACTCTTGTCTAACCATAGTTCAATAAAAGGATTAATTAATACAAATAAACAAATTGTGCAAAATGAACTGATCCAAAGGTTCAAGAAAAAAAAGTTCTTATAAGTTTTATATAATTCATCTTTTGAAAGATCAATACTCATATTTCCTATAGATGAAACGAAACTACCTAATAATTTATTCAAAGTAGTATCCAAAGCAGTGGTAATAAGAGAATAATTTGAATACAAGCCTAACGTAGATATACCTATATATTTTGATAATATGATACTATCTGTACTATTCATTATAGTATAACCGATTCTATGGCAAAGCAATCCCATTGAATCCTTAAATATACTTATTTTTTCTTCGCTCGTTAACTGTTCTCTCTTAGAGAAAATATCTTTATAGTGTTTCTTAACAAAAAAATGTAAGATAACATTATAAACAATATTTATGATAATCCCAAAGAACAATGAGGTTGAATAATCATTTGATAGAAAAAGAATGATAATTTTTAAGATATTAGATATTAGCATGTATATAGAATTTGCAAATGAAACTATATATCCTCTTTGATCAGCATTTAAAAGCGATTGTGAATATACACAGAGATAAGTAGAAGCACTTTGAAAAACAAACATCCAGTAGATCATATTTAGACTTACATCCGAAGGAATTTCACTAGAATCTGCAATAATTTCGCCAAGAAAAGGATAGAATATGAGCCCTAATATTATAATCAAAAAAAACAAAAAACGATAAACAGTCTTGTAAAAGTTTAGCAATGCTGCACATTTTTTAATGTTATTTTCCTTTATAGGCTTATACATATGGTAAGAAATAACACTTCCTACACCTAATTCAGCTAATGAGAATATTTGCAATACATTTGTAAATAATCCAGAAATGCCTAAATAATTTTTAGTAAGGATCATCAGAAAGAATGTTCTATAAAGAAATGCACTAAAGTAACTAATAAATTGTTCAATTACTCCAAATGTCGAACTATAAACGATGTTCCTAAATCTTGAATTTTTATTTAACATAAAAACACCTACTTAATAAATCCTATTTTTCTAAATACCTTTTTAATAAATTGCTTATTTTTTTGAAATTTTATTTGTCTATTTACCTTCATTAATGATGATTTTTCTGTTGTATATATTAATTCCCATCCATCCCCTATGAACTGCATTAAAGCATCCCTCATATTAATACAGTTATCATAGTTTTGTGAAATTGCTGTTGATGCTTGTCCAAATCTATACCCATATTTAGGTTTAGAGCCCCATAGTTCTAAATCATAATATGGGTGAGGTGGTACAAAAGTTTCGATATTATGTTCTTTCGCTTTGAATGATAAACACATATCTTCTGCTGCATATTTATACTTTTGATATTTCTCAGTTCCGTCAAACATATAATTTAAGTATTCTTTTTTCAAAAACCAAGAATGACCTACAAAATCTACTTTTGCTAATATCGAACAAGGTCTATGCCAACCTACTCTAAAAAAACCATCATAAGGATATTTTTCAGGCTTAGTTAATACAATACCGACAGTTCCATATATTCCTTCATTATGAATCATATGATAGTGACAGTTTTCAAGCCATTTAATTCCTGGAATTGTATCATCATCAAATATGCAAACATATTCACTTTTAGCTGTTTTGGCATATCTAAAGCGTTCCCATACACCTACATTTACCGGACTTATTTTCACATCATTAAATTTATTTAGGAAGGATTTTTCAAAATTAATAGTGTAATTTTCATTAATGCCATCCTGAAACAAAAAAACCTCTTTCGGCTTGAGTGTCTGACTTTGAATAGCATCTAATTGTTTTGCTAGCGCATCCGGTTTTTTGAAAGTAGTTAAAATTACAGTAACATCAAATGATGTGGTCGTAGGATCAAACATTGTACAATTTTTATTGGCGTATATAGAAGAACTATCAGTATATGGACGAGTATCTTTATTATGAATATAACAATCAATTGATGAACCAAAATCAATGTAGCAATTATTTGGATTACTTTTATAAAGTTCACTAATTAACGGTTCTGCTAATGGACCGGCAGAAATAACATAAAGAAGATTCTCCCTCATACCATATTTTTCTTTTATTTCTGATAGGAGTTTACTTGCTTCTTCCTCCCAAAATTTTATACATTCATCACCGATTGAAAAATACTCTAAAACATTCAAATTTCCTACTCTATTGCCCTTTCCTCTATGGTTTGCAATTACAATAGCATCTCTATATATCGTTTCAAAATCCTTTTTGAATCTCTGATAATTAATGTTTACAAACAAATTAGCGAATGTTATATTTCTGCTATTGATATGCGACATATACCAATAGTATGCGCTTCTATCGCAACAAGGACATGAGATACCATAGTACACCTTATCATCTATTATATTTAATGTTTCTTTCAGTGCTTTCCCTAATGAGGTAATCATATTTGGTGAGGTCCATCCTTCCTGTGCTCTTATTGCCCTCCCAGTTATTATGGAACGCTCTCCATCACCGTATCTTAATAGTGCAAAATTTTCATTCCCTTTGATTTTTTCAAAAATCCTATCATACTCATTAACTAAACTAATTGTTTTATGCATATTGTTACTTACGGTGGTATCATTATACCATCATAAGACCTCCTTTCTTTTATCTATATCTACAGAATCACTTCACTGCTATGAATTCCTCAGTTAACAAAATAAAGCTTTATATTTGCAACAACATAGTTATTGATCATTTCTTAAAATTGCATACCATTCTAAGTCGACATATTTATTATTAATAATCATATGTTTAATGAAAGTACCTTCGTAAACAAAACCACATTTCCTATAAAACTTTATTGCTCTGATATTTGAAGACAAAACATTTAAATATACTCTATCTAATTCCAATTCATTAAAAGCATATTTCAGTAATAATTCTGTTGCCTTTTCATTTATTCCAGTCCCCCTTACGATTTCCCTAGAACTTATTGCGTATTCTGCATGCTTATTCTTATAATCAATATTTTTTAATGAAATTGTACCTAAATACTCATCATCCTCATCATTTATTATTGCAAAATGTTGATTACTTTTTGTAAAAGAGTTCAGTATAAAATTTTTGATGTCATTATCCGTTAAATTTAAGAAATCATTTTGAAAAATTAAAATATTTTCCTTATTTTTCATCCATTCTTTCATTCCAATTATATCCTTTAATAAAAGTTTTCGTAATTTAATCATTATTATTTGTCCTTTTCTAATATACTTTTATATAAATCCATGTATTCTTTTAAAATTTTATTCATTCCAAATCTATTCTTTGCATAATCTATAATTGAACAGGAATCAAAAAACGGTAACTTGTCAATGATTTCTTCAATACCTTCAACCAACGCTTCAACACTTTCTTTTTCTACAATAATTGCTGTACTTTCTGTAACCAATGAATTTGCACCACCAGAATTAGTAACAACTAATGGTTTACCTAATAGCATAGATTCTTGAACAAAAATTCCTGCACTTTCAAAAATACTGGAAGAAATACAAAAATCCATTTCACTTATTATTAAATATACTTCATTTTTATTGCATTGATCATAGAATTTACAATTATTCTCTATACCGATTTGTTTAGCAAATGATTTATAATATTCCAAATATTTACCACCACCACAAATATGTAACATAATATTACACTTATTATTATCTCTTATTTTTTTTATTGCTGGCAATAAGTACTGTAACCCTTTTATTTCTTTATCGTAAAAGGAGGCAGCAATACCACAATTTATAAATTCTTTATAAGCATATTTTGACTGATTAGAAATCACATTAGGAGAAATGACCCCATTAAATATTGTAGAAAACTTGATCCCTTTATAATAATGCTCTAATTTCATTTTCAAGTCATCAGAAACACAAATATTAGCATCACTATTACGATAGACATATAAATTTCGTTTATAATATCTACTATTTTTTAAATTCATTAGTTCCAATGGATTATGTTCAGTAATAACAACCGGAATTTTATAAATTTTACCAAAAATAATCGCTAAAAACCCTGCTGCACTTCCAACATGTGCATGCAAAATATCCGGCTTAAAACATTTATTAACTTCCCTAAAATCTTTGATCCATTTAAGATATTTAGTAATTTTGTTTCCTTTTGGTTTTGAACGAAAGGTTAGTAAATCATTTTCATTACTCTTAATAAAACCATAAGATAAATCTTCATCAAAAGGGTAATATAATGCAACATTACAAAATTTTTTTAACTCAATTGCTTGCTCATAATGAAAAACTCCAGCAGAGAGAACTTTCTCATTATATCCACTATACCATGTCGGAATCATTAATATATTAAGTTTTTTCATATTAGTGCCCTTTATCTAAACATATTCAGTTTCTCAATAACGTACTGAATTTCTTCATCTCTCATACCATAATACATCGGAATACTTAACACAGTTTCACTTATTTCTTCTGCAATCGGAAGAGACCCTTTTTTAATGTTCAGATCTTTATACGCCTCTTGTAAATGTATCGGAATAGGATAATGTTTCACTGTACTGATTCCATTCTCATTTAAGTATTTTTCCAGATCGTCCCTTTTATCACATCTAATTACAAATACATGGTAGATATGTTCAAATACTTCATCACTTGCTAATGGTAATTTAATTAAGGGGTTATTTATACCTTGCAGATATTTTTGGGCAATTGTTTGTCTGGCTTTATTCCATTTATCCAGTTGAGGTAATTTGCACCTTAAAAATGCTGATTGGATTTCATCTAATCTACTATTATTTCCTTTATAAATATGATGATATTTATAATCTGACCCATAATTCCCTAAAGCTTTAATTTTTATATATACTTCTCTATTATTTGTAACAACGCAGCCGCCATCTCCTAATGCGCCAAGGTTTTTACCCGGATAGAAACTAAACGCAGCAGCTTCTGAAAATGCACCTACGCACTTCCCCTTATACTTTGCCCCATGTGCTTGTGCGGCATCTTCAATTACATATAAATTATATTTTTTTGCAATATGATTAATTGCATCCATATCTGCAGGGCGCCCTTGTAAATGCACAGGGATAATAGCCTTTGTATTTTGTGTAATATTTTTTTACTATTTCTAGTACATTAATGTTATATGTACTTAATTCTGGTTCAACAAGAACCGGCTTTGCTCCAACACAAGAAACAGCCAGTGCGGTAGCGATATAGGTATTTGCAGGGACAATCACTTCATCTCCTTCTCCGATCTCCAACGCCTTCAAAATGAGAATGAGAGCATCAAGGCCATTTGCAACGCCTACGCAGTATTTTACACCACAGTATTTAGCGTATTCCTTCTCAAATAGTTCACATTCTTTGCCCTGTATAAAGCAATTGTTTTCTAATACTCTTATATAGGCATTATCTAAACTATCTCTAATTTCATCATGCATAGGCTTAAATGATACGAACGGAACTTTTAACATTTTTTTCATTTATTTAACTCCTTTTACTATTTTTATAAATTCATTATAATCACGTATATAATCATCTTCATCATATAGTTCTGATGCCAAGACCATCAGCACCGCATCTGATGAAAAATCATACATTTCTCGCCACATATTATTTGAAATATATAAACCTTCATAGGGCTTTTCTAATAAAACGATCTTTTTTTCAACTCCATTATCTAACATTATTTTGCATGATCCATGTATACATATTAATATTTGCTCAAGAGATTTATGTGCATGAAATCCTCTTCTAACTCCCTTTTGAGTATCATACATATAATATACTCTTTTAATTGTAAATGGTATATCATTAAATTCTTCTAATGCTATTAGTTGTCCTCGTTCGTCACCATGAGGTTGAAACATATATTTTATTACTTGCATCTTATACCTCCTAACTCTTCATAGTCACTCATCTTAGTCCATTTTGAAAAATTATTTCTTCTTCTATATGTAGAAATAATGTAATAAATAAAATAATGTGGACTAATTAAACACTTTTTTATAAATCTAACTAGTGAATTTTCGCTTTTTAATGAACAAAACATTAGATATTTCTTAACATATGGATCTTTTGAATATTTTTTTATTAAACGAATAAACGATAATTCATCATCAGCAATTCGTTGCAAACTATTTTTACTTTTCTTTGTAGAAATACCTGTTCCGTATTGATATAGCACTGTATTGCAACCATAAAAACCAATATTCTCTTCGTTCAATGCAATTAACCTTGGAATATAGTCTTCCGTATAAATAATTTTATTTTCAATAATTTCTAAATATTGAATAAACTTTTCCTTTGTATAAAATGTTAAAGCTCCCGATATCTGATCGCTATATATTATTAGATTCCTTAATATAGCAGAAGTCTTATTAATTATATAGGGTTTAACAATATAAGGAGAGTCAAAATTAGAAACATAGAGACTATTATCTACAAATTTATATGCTTTTCCTTTAGTAAAGCAAATATGATATTCATTTAATTTCATATAAGAAAAAGTATCGAATAGAACATTATCTGCATATAGTATATCTCCACATCCAATTGCCTTTACATATTTATAATTACATTTTTTTACTGCATTTATCATATTTTTAACAGTTCCAATATTTCCCTTGTTTTTTATATATTGATAATTACTATTTTTCTCCATACAATTATCAATACATGATTTATAATCAATTTTAGAACAATCATCTGCAATAATTATTTCCATATTAACATTTTTTTGCCTTAATACTGATTTTAATGTATTTACTAAATCTTCAACTTCGCAGTTATAAACTAATACAATAACGCTACAGTTTATAAAAGAATACCTATCGTCCATTTTGTTGCTTCCTTTCATTAAACTAATACATGTTGTACCAATGTGAGGTGTATACCATTTTTACCACTGCCTCATTTAATTAAGCATACCGACAAAACTACGTCCTAATATAACCTTATGTTAATTGGGTTAATTCAACTGATATAGGTTCTAAAGTTTTATCTTTACTTAGTAATTCAACTTTTTATATTTTTCGGATGAAATTTATAAAGTGCTTAAAGATTAGATATATACCTATTAACTTCAAAGTTAAATAAAGTAACACTAATAATGTTCTTAGCACTGCATTTCGATAATCTTTTTAGAAAAATATAAGTATTTCTGTCTATTAGTTAATTGCTCTAGCATTAAAGATATAAAAAGATATTTATTTTTTTGCATAATAATTTATTAATGCAAGTATTAGTATATATATAATTGTTGTTGCATTTGAAAAAAAAGAACTGAAAAAAGAAAACAATAAGCAATAATTTAGAATACTATATTGTATTATTCCATTATCATAAGAAGAATGGATAGTAACTTGTTTAGAAATAATCCCTATTATTAGCATATATGCCATTACTCCGAGTAATCCAAAATCTATATAAGGAGTATAGCAAATTGGATTGGTATTGAATGTTGTTAAATAATTTGATGTCGAAAACACAAATTTTTCAGGAGCTAGAAACTTTATTCCAGTTAGAGCAAACAATGGAAAAAAACTACTTTTCCCATAAGCATAGTGATCAATGGTTGCTATCTTATAATTTAGGTTATCATAATTAAAGGAAATATACATATAGATTTGATAAAATGGCATAGGTAGATTATCTAGATTTACTCTATTAAATTGATTAATCCCTTTATATAGTGAATTGTATTGTTCTATTTCTATTTTTGATAATTTTGTATCTGATTGATAATAATATGAAGTATATTTGTTTTTTTGATTAAAAACATAATTAAGGTAGTCACTATCTTGATTGCGCCCAAATGACAAAATAACAAATGAAATAAATATCACGAGCATCATTACCATCAGTATAATTTTTTCACTTTGTTTATATTTTTTAGCAAAAGTCATGCATATTAAAACAATTTCCATCATCAATAATTGCCTACTAACGATAAGTATAGGAATAATCAAACAAATTAGATTTTCGATAATTAAGTAAATGTATTGAAACTTAGATAAATTTTTATTGCTTTTAAATAGTAGAACAATTGTAAGCGGTGGAATCAATATACAACTAACAACTAAATAATGTATGCCACTAACTGAAAAAGCAATATATGCAGTAGGATCACTTGAGAATAAAGGTATGAATCCTCTTATATAAACTTCTATTAAAAAAGCAGAAGTTATTACAAAAAATAAAAGATTTATTGAAGATAAAATTATTGTACTTGAATAAGTATATCTTCTTAATTTTATTTTTGGACAAAGATTGTATCCTAAATAAAAAAACAAATACGTACATCCTAAAACAATCCATGTTTTCAAACTAAATGGAATTTGATTTATATTCAGTCTCAACTGTGACAATCCGATACTACCAAACCAGATAATTGAAAATACACCTGCGGGTGAAAAAAAGGATTTCTCTTTTATATAAAATGAAATATAAAAAGCGATTCCTGAAAGAAATAATAGTAAAAAAGAAAGAATGGGTAAATCAATACTGATATATCTTTGTATAAAAAAAACAAACAGGATATAAAATGAACTAACTAAATGCTTTGACTTATTGATTAACAAAAAATTAATTGACATATCTTTCTCCCTATTCCTTGTTTGAAGGTTTGAAATCTAATATAGACCCAAATCCTTTGAATTTTATTTAAGTGTACACATTCTGAATAGTGAAATAATAAGTTATAATCATTTGGTGTGAGATCCTTTCCAAATATTCTAAGAAATTCTCCTGCCTGAATAAATGTGCTTTTCAGTTTTTTATAAAATTGAAATTTTTTTCTAAAAAAAAGTCTAAGTCCATATTTTTGTGCACCCACTGAATTATTTGCGTGTTGTCGATATTTTATTGTTGATTTTTTTATATAATAAATCTTCCCAAAAGCTGCAGCAATTAAACCGCACCACCAATCATGCATTTCTATAAAATCAATATTAACTTTTCTTTTCAATAAATTAAGAAGGGCTCTATTGATCATCATAGTACATCCTGTAATTGAATTTTGAATAACAATATCATGCAGGCTATTAGATGGACGTAAATGTTGATGTTTCATAAAAGATGCTGAAATGACATTCATATCTTCATCAACCACCGTTAGATCCGTATGAATTAAAATAGGGGTTTCCTTTTCTTCTTTTGCTTTCATATATTTCAATGTATAAGATATTTTTTTAGGTTCCCATATATCATCTTGGTCACAAAACATAATGTAATCAGCATCTACTTTATCAATTAGTTTGAAAAAATTCCGTTTTGCATTACCGCTTGCAGTTCTATTTAATAATAATTCTATTTTATCAGGATACTGTTGCTCATATTTCTGCAAAATTTCAATTGTTTCATCTGTAGAATGATCATCAGAAACAATTAATTTCCAATTTTTATAATCTTGTTTAATAATAGAATTTAACTGCTCTTCGAGATATTTACTGCCATTATAAGTAGCCATTAGAATTGTTACTTTATCCATTTCTTTCTCCTTTTATATTTGTTGCTGTATACCCATTTAATAGATATAAAATTTTGAATAAAAACGTTTCTACTTTTCTTTGCCTATATAACCGCGAGAAAATGACATAGCGCAATCTTAAAAAGAAATTATTCTGACTATGAATAAACTGATAAAGCTCTTTATTTTGATCAATACTTAAAATTTCCCTATAACGATTGTAGAAATAAACTATCTGTATTGCATATTTTTTATTATCATTGTTTCTGATTCGTTTTACTCTCTCTTTGAACCAGCCAATTTCCCCTTCTCCAAAACCAACTTCATTGTTTTGGTGTTGCCGATAATAAACAAAAGAATCATTATTAAAAATGATCTTCCCTTTTACCATTGCCACATTCGTGATCCATGAATCATGTACATAGATTTTTGTATCATCAATCGGTTTCTTTAATTCGTCCAATAGCACCTGATTCATCACTTGTTCATGTCCAGGTAAAAAGTTCTGAATGATCGTGTTATAAAATGTAATTTCGCGCTGCTTTTTTTGCGTCGTTCCGAATGGAATCAGATCATCATGCACCAAATAAGAAGTTGATGCATATAATAATGGAATTTTGCTATCTTCTTGCTCTAAGTATTTTACTGCTATATCTAATTTATTGTCTAACCATACATCATCCTGATCACTTAGTGAATAGTAATCATAGCCATTCGCTTCTTGTATCAACCAAAAGAAGCTTTTGATATATCCTATGTTTTTACCCTCTACTACTTTAATTCTATCAGGATACTTCGTTTCATATTCCTGTAAGATATTCAGCGTATCATCATTTGACCCATCATCACGAATCAACAAGTCCACCTGATGTTCTATTTTTTGATGCAGGATACTTTCAATTTGTGCACTAATATATTTCTCACCGTTATAGGCAGACAATAAAACAAGAATCCTCCTACTTTTCATATACCAAATCTCCAAAACATTTTGTAATCAACCCAACTCTTCCGATCAACAAGCGAATCAATGGATTAAAAAAAGAAGTATAGACTACGCATACCCCTTCTTCTTCCATCTTCTCTTTCACGGTCTCATATGTACACATATATTCATCATTCTGTGGATAGTAGATCCCCCTTGCTTCCTCATCCACATATCGTTTTACCTCTTTGACCAACTTTTCTACCGTGATGGAACTCCTCTTGTTCCTAATCGTCGGAAAGACATGCACTCTCCTCACTGCCTTAAATAACTTGTTAAGATTCCCCGGTGCATCTTTCCCATATACCATCGGCGGACGCAGAGTACATACTTTGAATGTATTTCCCTCTAACTCCTGCAACAACTTCTCTGCCTCCAACTTGCTTTTCCCATAATAAGTGTTTGGATGACATTCGCTTTCCCTTGTGATCGGTAGTTTTGAATGATTCAATCCATATACACTCATCGAACTCATAAAGACAAATTGTTTTACACCTGCTTCTTTCGCTTTCTTTGCGACTTCTAAAACCAGATCACGATTCACCTTATAATAACGTGCTTCATTCACCTTTTTCTCTTTGATATGTGCGATCCCCGCTACATGATAGACCACATCATATTGACTGAAATCATGTTCTCTCCAGCCTTCTCCCATCATGTCCAGCTCTCTTACCTGATACTCCTGTGGGTACTTCTCTAAATACTTCCGAAAATTTGTCCCGATATAACTTCCTTTCCCCGTGATCAAGATCCGTTTCATTCCATCTCCCCCTTGTGCATCTCTCCTGTTCCTCCCTCTACCACTCCATCTGATCGCAATACCGATGTGATCGTTTTGATCAAGCACTTCACGTCAAATAAAAAAGAGCTGCGTTCCACATACTCTCCATCTAACTTCGCCTTTACTTCGATCTCCAATTCATCTCGTCCATTGATCTGCGCCCATCCGCTTAATCCCGGCTTGATCTCATTGGCATGATAACGATCCCTTTCTTCTATCAGATCATATTGATTCCATAGTGCCGGTCTCGGTCCGATGATCGCCATATCCCCCTTTAAGATATTCAAGATCTGCGGCAGTTCATCTAAGCTCGTCTTTCTTAAAAACCTTCCTGCCTTTGTGATATACTGATCCGGATTTGCCAATAGATGGGTAGGCATATCCTTTGGTGTATCCACATACATCGTACGAAACTTCAAGATATAGAAATAAGTTTTATCTTTTCCGACTCTTTTTTGCTTGAACAGGATCGGTCCCTTACTATCCAACTTGATCCAGACGCATAGGATCAGAAAGAGCGGACTCAATAATACCAATGCGATCAAAGACAACAAAAAGTCGATCCCTCTTTTTATATAATTTCGATACATTCCTTTTCCTCCCTAAATAATCGTACCCGCAGGAATATGCTGATTAGAAGGTATCCTTGTGCCTGCTTGTATTACACAATGACTCTCAATTCTGCATTTTTCTTGAATTAACGCTGCTGGACGAACTATTACATTTGCATAAAGCAATCCATACGCTTCCACCTTTGCATCATGATGGATAACCGTATGAGCAGAAATAATATTACCTTCTCCAATCCATGCATTTGCTTCAATCTGTGCAAATGGAAATACAATCGTTCCTTTCCCAACCGCTGCATAAGGAGATACATCGGCTTTCGGACTAATCAATGTCACGATGCGATAACCGATCATTTCTGCTTGCATACACCATTTTTTTCTCATTTCATTGTTTCCTATCGCAATGAAAATATCTTCATATTCAAGATAATACGAACACATCTCATCAATTTTCCCGATTACTTTGCTGCCATTGATACAATCATGAACCATCTGATCATCTAAAAATGCTATTTCATCATAACAACTTAAACTCTTCGCAATATCTAAACAGCATCTGCCATGTCCTCCGGCGCCTACAATTAACAGTTTTTTAATAAAAATCACCTCTAAAACAAAAAAAGAATATAGTTCCCCCTACCCATACGATAACGAAACTATATCCAAATATTCAACACAGGCGGTAAACCAGCTCTCTGTCTCCTATTCATCCTGTAATCACCAGACCGGCCTGTATCTCACGATTCATGAACGCAATATCCAAATAAGCCAATCGGTTATGTTTGTCTACCTTTTTTATATTTTTTTCAAATCGCTTCAGCGGTCCCTCATAGACCTTCGCCCTGTTTTCCTTCAATACCGCTTTTGACATTCTTAATACATGACTGCCATCTAACAACTGCTCTAATAGCCGCACTTCTTCCTCACGCAAGGCACTTACTTCTTCATATTTCAACTGTGCGATTATATCATCTCTCACTTCGATCATATGGCTCAGCAACAAATCAAATGAACGCTGGTCAATCGACGCTTTCACAAACACATAATTTGCAAATAAAGGCTTATAAGCATATCCATCTATATCTCTGCGATAATATTCCAACTGTGGTACAAACGCATCGATTCCGTCATGTTGATTCAACTGCTTTACCAGTTTGTCCATCTTCCATTTGAGACAGTATAAAATATACCAGTTCATACCTTATTGACCACTTCCAGCGGTGCTTTCATCCTTGTTCCCAGCAACTGGTAATCCAAATATGCAATGCGCTTATGGCGATCGACTTTTTTGATCTGCTGCTCCATCCCTTTTAACGGACCGCTTTCCACATTTAATTTTGAATTGATGATATTACCGATGGAATGCCTGATCACACCATTTTCATCAAACATTCTTTCAAAAAATCGCTGTTCCTCCTCATCCATAGAAATCAATGCCTCTCCTTCCAGTAATTTCGCAAAGCGACTGATTTGGTGAAACAGATCCTGATAAGTTTGATGAAAATGCTCTTTACTCATATCCGCTTTTATAAACAAGTAATCCGGAAACAGTAATATATTGCGATACTCCTTGGTATGCGCACCCGAAAACCATTTTTCCATCATTGGCAGAAATGCGTGAATCCCTTGTTGTTCATTAAAAAAGCGCAAAAGATCGTGACAATTTCCACTTTTTATATGAATAATGCACCAATACAAAAAAATTCACCCCTTGCGTTTCGTAGAACATGTTATTCTACGAAAGAAAGGGGTGTTTGATCTTATTGATCTGTTCTTTCTTAAAGGCCAGTGAAGAATGTACATATCTTCCAAGGGTAATGGATACGCTGGAATGGCCCAACATTTCACTCAAAGATTTCACATCAATACCGACTTCAATACATCTAGTAGCATAGGTATGGCGAAGCGCGTGAAAATTGATCTGAAACTCTTTCTGTCTGCACAGCCTTTGAAATCGATACTGAATTGTCCTTGGATCGATCGGCAGATTTGAATCAGACAAGATATAATGCTTTTTCGTCAACTCATTATAATGATTGCCATAATTTCTGATCAAATGCATCTTGATAAATTCAGGGACCGGAACCAGTCTTTTGGAAGAAGGGGTTTTGGGTGTGGTTACCATCAAAACGGTCTTTCGGTTCGACTGTTCCTCATTTTCAATTCGCTGTGCTGTTTTTGAAATATAGATCACGCCCTGTTCCAAATCGATATCCTGCCACTGCAAGGCACATATTTCTCCGATCCGAAGTCCTGCGTATAAGCCAAATAGAATTGCCAGTGACAAAGCATCTTGTTTATAAAAACAATATTGTCTTAACTGGCTTTCCTGTTGATCTGAAAGAATTTGAAAATGCGTATGCTGGCGAGGCATTTTTACATATTGAAAATCTATATGTGCAATGTCATACTTATTTTCAGCGAATGACAGAACAGAACGCAGTACATAGCGGATCGTCTGAATCGTACTGAGCGCATATTTATGTGATTGATAGATATCCATGAAAAAATGAACAATGGCATCTTCACTCATCTTCTGAGATAAAAAGAACGGCTGTAACTGTAATCGTATAATACGTTTATACTTCACATAAGTAGATTGCTTGATCGTCATACGTTTTCGGCATAGCCATTCATCTGCAATGACCGTCATGCTGATTTTACTGTTTTTCATAGTAGACCTCCTAATAATTTCTTACAATGTACACCGTTTGTAAAGAAAAGCATAGGAAATTCACTTTCGATTCACTCGCATGCAAATCCTGAAAAATGGCTGAAAAATGTGTTTTATTTATAGTATTTTTATACTATTTTGTGCTATAATAACTTTCGTAGAATAACATGTTCTACGAAAGAAAGAATATAAAAATGCTGAGAAACGTATGAACTTTCATTCATTCGCTTCCAGCATTTTATTTTTTGTTGATTTGTTAGAGAAAAATCTTCTGATCAGTCCCGGCATATTTATAAAAGATTGCGAAAACAACTTCAAATCAAGACTTTCCAAGCACGAAAATCACTTAGACGATCCATAAGATTCAAATCCCTAATAACGTAGTTCTATTGCGTAACACCATATCACTGTACACAGAAAAAAACAGGACGTGTGCAGTCCTTCATGACTGTATGAGCCCTGATTGTTTGTATATTACAGATCGCCGGTCCAAAAATCATAAATTAAATTAGAAAGCTCCTTAGGGTTATCAACATTAACCTCGTGTGAAGAATTAGAAACAGTGCTGAATGAACTTCCTTTTATTGTCTTATGCAATCTCTTTGCACTCTCCATATTCTGATTATCCTTCACACCACACAAAATCAAGCTCCTGCAATGTATTTTCTCCAAATTTTCCGCTATATCTAAATGAGCCATTGACTTGACCAGTGTGATAAATTTCTTTTTAGGACATCCTATTTTTTCAAACGCAGCTTTCGGCATAAAATGAAATACAACACTTTGCAGATGGAAAAGAAATTTTGGTATTTTATATGGAGTGCCGATCAAAATAATCGCATTTACCTTGTCGGGAAATTTTTTTGCATAATCAATTGCTAATATACCGCCCAATGATAATCCACACAAGTTTAATTTTCCCTCAAAAGCATTGCAATAATCAGAAAACTTATTAAACAAAGTAATATAGTCCGGTTCTGCATGATCAAGCATAGAATACAGGTTAGGCGCAGTTGTTTCAATGCCTTTCCTCTTCAATTCATAATCAACGGCCTTCCAACTACTTTTATTCTGCCCTAATCCATGTATTAAAATATGTTTCATGCTTCCACCAACTTTCTACATGCAAATCATTTTAACAATACTGTTTTCCTATATTGCGGGTTTGACGGTCATGACGGCAAAGTCCATTCATTTTATGATGGACGGAAGCGGCTGGCTTTGCCATTACTGACGAGTTTCTCCTATCATGCAGCTTCTTTCATATTTTTTCAACATCTCATACTTGATGAGGCAAAAATAGTTTTTCTCTCCATGGCAAAGATGCGTCACTAGAACGAGCAATTTTCTATCTGTATCAAAGCCAATGTCATACACGCCGACACACGCTTTCTATATATTACGCCTGATTTCTGATTTTTTATTTATCGTCATCCCGATGAATTTCAATATGCACACTGCTGCCGCCATCTCGATGAAATAACAGATAAATACCCAAGACAATAAAGAATACCGGCACGCCAAAACGCATGACATCCCGTGAATGCAGAATATGCAGTTCACCTAATAAAAGCGAAGCTCCAAACAGCAGCCAAGTGGTATTCCAGATTCCGATCCCTCTTTCATACATGCTGTTGAGCGCCGGAATGATGATGAAAAGCGTCCACCATCCACGAAAGAATATCGAAAAATGCCAAATGCCGAATATATTTCCGGCATAGCCAAAACCAATCAGCAAAAAGAGAATCCCTAAGCATAATCTGCCGAAACTCATATTATCTTTCATCTACACCACTCCATTCTTCTAATATCGCATGCAATAAGTAACGTCTTTCATTGGCAACCCCATCTTCATAGGAGCAAGTAGATAAAGTAATCAAGCGATCCTGTGCCGATGCTTCCACACCATAGTCAAATAAGGAAAGCCCTTTTACCATTTCCAGATAAGCGCCCTGTGTCGCACTGTTCGTATTGCCTAATAAATAAGAATCTGAATCATAGGAAGTGGAATACATCGAATAGATCGGACAGCGATACTGTTTATCCGGTGTAAACAAATAAACATAACGATGGGCATCGGCAAACGCCTGATCACGAAACATCTCCAGATTGGTAAACATCGTTCCATGCTTGGTAGAATGCCCATAGATAAACGAATTCATGTCACTGAAATCAGCCGATGCATTGGCATCCAGAAAGATCGCGCCGGCATAGTTGCTTTCCTTCGCAACCGTATGCGACAAATAATAATCGTTGTCCGTACCCTGCACCACCGCATAGGAGATATCCGTATCCGGTATCATGATCCATGCGATCACATCCGGATTGATCTCGCGAAGCTTCTCAAAATCAACGCTGCGCAACTCTTCCTGCCCGTTTTTTTCCACCGTCTTGATCGAGCCTTTCAGTTCTTCGGTTTCTTGCTTTTCTCTATAATTGGCATAATAAATGCTGCCTAATTGAAAGGCGCTGTATGCGAATACACATGCGGCGATCAGCATCAGGATGCGATACACCCATTTTGATACCCGTTTTCTACTGTTTTTATTTTCACTCTTTTGTTTCATAAAATCACTCTTTTCTGTGCTATTGTATCATGTTTTATTCACTCAGACAAATCAAACTCTCTTCTCGATCACATAAAGATAGGGAGAAGCAGGACTGCCAGAAGTGATCTTCAAGTAAGGATAAGATAAACCTGCGACATAGGTGTCCAGCCATGCGCTCTCTTTCCTGCCTTCTTCATGTCCGATATAAACGCACAGCACCAGCACACCTTTTCGCTTCAATAAGCGCAAAGCCTGCGGCACCGCTTCTTTCGTCGTCAGAAGTGTGGTCGTCAGTTGTTCGCTTCCATGAGGCAGATAGCCAAAGTTGAAAATGGCGGCATCCAGCTCTTCTTTGATATAGGAAGACATCCGCACATGACTTCCCTCACAGTAAATGATATTGTCAAGCTGTGCTTCCTTTGCTTTCTTTTTGGTGATGACAAATGCTTCCTTTTGAATATCAAAGGCATAGACGCGGCGGGCGTGCTTTGCCAAAAAAAGTGTATCATAGCCATTTCCCATCGTAAAATCAGCACAAACGGCGTGTTCATGCAGATATGGCAGCATCAGATCATGCGCCAGTACAGTCATTTTCTTCATAGCGGTTTCCTCTTATCGTTTTCTTTTGATCGCATTCATTATATAATAAGTAAAGGAGTGATGAAAGTGCAAATTCCCCCATCAGCAAAAACAATCATGGAGCGTTTGACAAAGGCCGGCTATCGCTGCTATTTAGTCGGCGGATGTGTACGGGATCAATTACTGAAGCGCCCTGTTCATGATTATGATATGACAACCGATGCCTTGCCGGATGTGCTGCTTGACCTGTTTCAAGAATATCCGCTGGTTACAAGCGGATCAAAGCATGGAACAATCGGGATCGTGATAGCGAAAGAGGTGATCGAAGTAACGACGCACCGCAAAGAAAGCGCCTATTTAGATCATCGTCATCCTCATGTTTTGACCTTTACAGACTCGCTGCAGGAAGACCTTTCCCGCCGTGATTTTACGATCAATGCCATGGCATATGATCAAGCAGGCATTCTTTATGATCCTTACCATGGCCTAGAGGATCTGAAAAAGAAGCAGATCGTCTGCGTCGGGGATCCCGATCAGCGTTTTCAGGAAGATGCCCTGCGCATCATGCGCGCCATTCGCTTTTCGATGCAGTTAGGATTTGTCATTGAAGAAAAGACGGCGGCGGCTTTGAAAAAAAATGTGCCGCTGTTAAAACATGTTGCCAAGGAAAGACTGCGTGATGAATTTCATCTCATGTTAGAAAGCAACAGTGAAAACCTGTTGGGGCAGTTAGAAGCATATGGTGTTTTAACTGTATTGTTTCCGCTTTTAGCGTCGATGAAAGGATTTCAACAGGATAATCCATGGCATCCTTACGATTTACTTACCCATACCGATATCGCTTTGTCACACAGCAAAAACGCGCCTTTGATCGTCAAGCTCGCCCTGTGTTTTCATGACTGCGGGAAGTTGTTTACCCGTACTTATGATGACCGGCAGATCGCACATTATCATGGTCATGCCGCAAAAAGTGCGGAACTAGCCGATGCGATCTTAAAAGCATATCGCTATCCGACCAAGATGCGCAAGGATATTTTATTGCTGATCACCTATCATGATTACTATATGCAGCCAAAAGACGTCTTTCTGCGCCGTTTTCTAAGCAAACTGGATAATCGCTATCCCCTGGCCTTTGCGATCCTGCAAGTGCAGTATGCCGATGACTGTGCAAAAAATCCCGCCTTGGCAAAGGATAAGCTGGACATCATCCGCTTTTGTAGAAAACGGCTGGAAGAAATGCAGAAAGAGCCTGCCATCCATCTGCATGATCTGGCGATCAACGGACACGACATCGCCGCCTTAGGCTACCAGGGGAAAGCGATCGGTGAAATCAAAAAAGAATTGCTTGATCATGTGATTGCCCATCCGGATGCCAATCAGCGCGATACTTTGATCGCTTACTTAAAAGAAAAGGAGGAACGCCATGAATGAACTGTTAATATTATGTGCCTGCATCATGATCCTCTGCATCGTTTTTTCTAAATTATCGGTGCGCATCGGCATGCCGGCGCTGGTCGTCTTTTTACTGCTGGGCATGGCATTTGGAAGCGACGGCTTCTTTCAGATTCATTTTGATGATTATGCACTGGCGGAGAATGTCAGTTATCTCGCTTTGATCTTTATCATGTTTTACGGCGGTTTTTGTTTGAATCTGAAAGCGGCGCGTCCTTTTATCGCCCAAGCCTCATTATTGGCGACCGCAGGTATCGTCATCAGCGCACTGGCATTAGCAGCGATCTGTTATGCTTTACTGCCGTTTTCATGGTTAGAATCATTTTTGATCGCTTCGGTGCTCGCTTCTACCGATGCCGCCAGTGTATTCAGTATTCTGCGTATGAAAAAACTGAACCTCAAAGCGGGATTGGCGCCGATCTTGGAGATGGAAAGCGGCAGCAATGATCCTTTTGCCTATCTGTTGACCATGATCGCTTTATCATTGTTAAGCGGCAGTGAGACCTCGATTTTCTTCTTGTCGCTCCAGCAGATCCTGCTCGGCATCGGCAGCGGTATTCTCATTGCCGGCTGTACGCTTTTGGTATTTCGTTTTCTCAAGATCAAAGAAAGCGGCTTAAACAGCATTTTATTGGCTGCTTTTGTCATCCTCGCTTATGCGTTTGCTTCATTGATCAAAGGAAACGGCTTTTTGAGCGTCTACCTCTGCGGGGTGATCCTTGGCAACTGCAAGCTCCCGCAGAAAGCTGAACAGATCCATTTCTTTGATTCGATTTCTTCGATGATGCAGATCGTTTTATTCTTCATGCTGGGACTGCTTTCTTTTCCTTCACAGTTACCGGACGCGATCTTCAGCGCCTTGATCATCTTTTTGGCGCTTACCTTCTTCGCACGTCCGATCGCCGTCTTTCTCTGTCTGATTCCTTTTTCATTAAGCATCAAAGAAAAACTGTTTTTATCCTGGTGCGGCTTGCGTGGGGCTGCTTCGATCGTTTTCGCGATCGTCGCGGTGCTCTCTCCTGCCTATACCGATTTTGACATTTTTCATATCGTGATGATCGTTTCTTTGTTGTCGATCACCTTACAGGGCATGCTGCTGCCAAAGGCCGCCAAATGGCTCAATGTCATTGATGAAAGCAACGATACTTCCCGCACGTTCAACGACTATCTGGAAGAAACCGCCATGCAGCTCATTCATGTACAGATCAGCCGTCATCATCCTTGGATCGATAAAACGCTGCAGGAGATCGAAATGCCGCCGGAAATGATCGCAGTCTTATTAAAACGCGGTAATGAAGCCTTTGTTCCGGATGGTGCAACAAAACTGCTCTATCATGATCATTTGGTTTTAGTAACCACCAATCGGGAAAACGGAATACAGCTGGAGATGGAAGAAATCCCATTATCCAAACACAAACAGTGGATCGGTTCTCCTTTGGCAGACATGGATACCGCAAAATTCTTGATCATTCTCATCAGACGAAACGATGACTATTTTGTACCGGATGGCACGACGATCTTACAAAGCGGCGACGTGCTCATTGCCTGTGAACGCGATGTCATTTTGAAACCGGAAAAAGAGCCGCCTATGCTTGCCCATTGATTCATCTCTTTACGTTAAAAAAGGGAAACCTCTCGGTTTGCCCTTTTTTTCATCATAACGGTTGTTTTCACACACGATCGCTTATTTTAATTCGAGGATCTTGACATCATAAGGTTCATCGACATGCTCCACATGCACGACCTGTCCCGCCTTATGATCCATCAATGCCATTGCCAGCGGTGAAATGTTAGAAAGTCTGCCGGTAAAAGGATCTGATTCGATCGATCCTACGATCGTATATTCTTCCTCTTCGTTGCTTTCCAGATCTAAGATGCGCACCGTACTTCCCAGCTTTACCACCTTATTGTTGCCTTTTGGCGATTCATCGATCAGTTCGACATTGGCAAGCATGACTTCCAGTTCCCGGATACGCGCTTCCACCCGTGCCTGACGATCACGCGCCGCATCATAATCGGCATTTTCCGACAAGTCGCCCTGTGCACGCGCTTCCTGCAGCTCCTGTATGACTTCCTGACGAACGACATGGATCAGATTTTCCTGTTCTTTTAAGAGCTCATCTAAACCTTCTTTTGTTACTAAAATTTTCTTACCTTGAGTCACGTTGTTCACTCCTATTCGTACGCGTGGTATTATACCACACTTTATGCTCTTTTATCAATGATGCTGCTGATTTTTGTGATCAGCAGATCGATCGCCACGACATTGTGTCCGCCCTCCGGTATGATCAGATCCGCATAGCGCTTGCTTGGCTCAACAAAGAGATTGTGCATATCCCGCACGGTCGTCGTATACTGCTCTACGACAGATTCCAAGGTTCGGCCGCGCTTTTTCACATCTCTTACCAAACGGCGGATAAAACGCAGATCCGCATCGGTATCCACAAAAATCTTAATATCGCATAAATTGCGCAGTTCTTCATCTTCCAGCACAAATAATCCTTCTAACACGACGACATCGCATGGCTGCACATTTTCCACGAGCTCACTGCGCGTATGATGCACAAAGTCATAAGTCGGCTTTAAGATGGCATGCCGCTGCAACAATTCCTGAATATGCAGTACCAACAGATCATTATCAAAAGCGAAAGGGTGATCATAATTCGTCTTTACCCGTTCTTCCATCGTTTTTTCGCTTTGATCTTTATAATAATCATCCTGTCTGATGATCACGACTGATTTCGTATATTCAAAAGCTTCTTTCAACTGTTTGGAGATCGACGATTTGCCAGAAGCGCTGCCCCCCGCGATTCCAATCAGGATCGGTTTGTTTTTCATCCCTTACACCTGCTTTCACTGATTCAGATACTTCGCTACCAAAGCGCTGTGTTCTTCAAACGTCTTGGCATAATACACGGTGCCATCTCCATATATATCGGCGATAAAATACAGATAATCGCTTTCCTGCGGATGCAAAGCCGCATCAATGGCAACCTTGCCCGGATTCAAGATTGGTCCGATCGGCAAGCCGTTATGTTGATAAGTATTATAAGGACTGTCGATATCCGCATTCGTTTCACAATCCGATGCATGCGCAAAATCATCATAAAGCGCATAGCACACCGTTACCGATGACTGTAACGGCATATCGATGCCTAAACGGTTATAGAACACACCCGATACCAAATACATGTCCTCAGCCTTGCTTGCTTCAAACTGGATCATCGAAGCCAGTATTACGATTTCATGCGTTGACAGACTGCTTTTTTCAAAGTCTTTCCGATATTCCTGATAGATCTTGTCAAATTCATCCAACAGACGCACCGTAATTTCTTCCGCACTGCTCTCTTTTAAGAAACTGTATGTTTCCGGATACAAATAGCCTTCCAGTTTGACCCGATAAGCATCGTTTAAGATCGATTCATCTAAAAAGTCATACTGCTCGATCATCTTTTTCAAAAACGTCTCATCATTCCAAAGCGCCAGCAGTTCCTCTTTTGACACACTGGTTTCTTCACTGATCTTGGCGGCGATCTCCTTTGCCCAGATTCCTTCCGGCAGCGTGATCGTCGCCTGCTTTGCCAAAGCCGCATTCGCATCGTTCAAATAAGCCAATACTTCCGCTGTATCCCAGCTTGTATCCAATACGAATGTCCCTGCCTTGATATGCCCGGCATCATGAAATTTCACATACCACTTCGCAAAAGCCGCACTTTTGATGATGCCTTCTTCCTCTAAACGCGTCAGCACGCTGTCCATCGTTTCCGCTTCTTTGATCTCAAACTGTACTTCTTTGGACTTTGATGAAACCGGACGCAGCGCATTTTGATAAAGCAGCACGATTGTAATGCAAGCGATCAATAAAACGATCACTGCGCCTGCTAAAACCAAATAGATGCGCTTCATCGACATGATTTGTTCTTTAAGCTTCTTCATGTTCTTCACTGAACGCTCCTATCACTTCTTCGATCATATCCCATTCCTCCTGTGTTTCCACCGGCATCAAATGTCCGTCATCATCATAAGCAGAGGCGAATACTTCCTCTTCCTGCTGCGGATCACAGAATACGACATATTTACGCTTCTGTTCATCATCTTCAAACGTGAATAAGATCTCCATTTCCATTTCATTGCCATCTTCGTCTGTCACAAATAAAGTATTACTTTCCAGCATTCGTATATCCTCCTATCAGTTCGATGTTTGCTTAAAAAGAAAGGGCGTATCGCCCTTTTACCCTTTTCTGTCTAAATAACTCTGTAAAATCTGCACAGCGGCCATTTGGTCGATTACTTTTTTCCGTTTTTTTCGCGATACATCTGCCGCAATCAGGATCCGACTTGCCGCAACCGTCGTCAAACGTTCATCCCAAAGAACGACCTCCACCCCATATGCCTCTAATCTTTCCTTGAATGCGATACAGATCTCACCGCGAATTCCGATATCGCCGTTCATATGCTTAGGCAAGCCCAGCACGACCGTTTTCACCTGAAATTCCTCGATCTGTTCTTTGACCAGTTCAGCGGCCTTCGCATAATCATCTTCGGGAAAGCGCAAGGTCAATACCCCACGCGCTACCATGCCCATCATATCGCTGACAGCTACACCGCAGGTTACACTCCCTAAATCCAAGCCCAGTACGCGCATTACTCTTCTTCCAAATAGGAACGCACCAGTTCCTCGATGATCTCATAGCGCTCCACGCTTTGGATAATGGAACGGGCGTTGTTATGACTGGATATGTAAGCCGGATCATTGGAGATCAGATAGCCGGCCAGCTGATTGACCGAATTATAACCTCTTTCATCCAAAGCCTCTTTTACCAAACGCAATACATGCTTGATGTTGTCACGTCTGATCTCGTCAGATTTGAATGACATCGTTTCAGTAATATCCTTCATGGTATTACCCCCTTTTCCTATATGGTATATTGTACCCTAATTCGATTAAAAATTAAAGTGGCAAACCGAGTTTATTTTGAATTACCTGTAATGCCTGTGCCAAAGCGCCTGCATTTTTACCGCCGGCCTGTGCCAGATCAGGACGACCGCCGCCGTTTCCATCACAGATTACCGCCGCTTCTTTGACCAAATTGCCACAATGCACGCCGCTTGCTAGTGCACCTTGATCCGCCGCAGCCGCAAAGATGACCTTATCGCCGTTTGCCTGTGCTAAAAAGACGATGCTGTTTGCTTTCTGATCCTTTAAGGAAGCTGCCAGATCTTTTAAGTTATCTATGCCGCGCACTTCTTTTACCAATACGTGCAGACCATTTACTTCAACCATTTCAGCAGCCAGCGCCTTTGCCCCTGCCGCATTGATCGAAGCGTGCAAAGCAGCGTTATCTTTCTTGAGCTGACTGATTTCCTCAGCCATTTGGGCGACCTTGTCTTCCAGCTTGTTGATGCTGTTTAACTTCAACTGCGCGCTCATCCGCTTCATCGTATGTTCCATCGCATGATATTCCTCATACGCATGATAGCCGGTCTTTGCCGTAATACGACGGATACCGGAACCGATGCTCTCCTCAGATACGATCTTGCAGATACCGATATCCGCGGTATTGCTCACATGGCAGCCGCCGCAAAACTCTTTTGATACATCGCCCATCGTTACGATACGTACGATATCACCGTATTTTTCGTCAAACAGCGCCGTCGCTCCGGTCTTTTTCGCCTCTTCGATCGGCAGATAGGAAACACTGACCGCATGATGCTCTAAAATAAAGCGATTGACCAGCTTTTCGATCTCTTCCAACTGTTCTTCTTTGACTTTTTCAAAATGGGTGAAGTCAAAACGCAGATATTCATCGCATACATAAGAACCTGCCTGCTGGATGTGCGTACCGACCACGGCTTTTAAGGCACTTTGCAACAAGTGTGTGCAGGAATGATTGGCTGTTGTTAATTTCCGCTTGGTTTCATCAATGGCGACATGGATCGCATCACCGACCCGCAAGGTTCCTTTTTCGACCTGAATATGATGCAGATGCTGCTTATGCGGTGCTTTCTTCACATCGTTTATCACCGCATGGAAATGATCATTTTCCATCACTCCGCTGTCTGCGATCTGACCGCCGCTTTCCGCATAACAAACCGTATGATCTAAGATCACATCGCCTTCGTCTGTCAATGCATCGACCTTTGCCCCGTTTTGGAAAAGGGCGATCACCTTTGCCTCGCAGGCAAACTGTTCATATCCCTCATACGTGCTTTCATCGGTAAAATCCATCAGATCCTTAGACTGAGAAGCCATGGACTGTACCTCTTCACGCGCATTTTTCGCCATTTCCCGCTGTTTTGCCATCTCTTTGTCGAAGCCTTCCTTATCCACTGTAAAGCCGTTTTCCTCAGCGATCTCCAGCGTCAATTCCATCGGGAATCCATAGGTATCATATAACTTGAATGCCGTCGCACCGTCAATACGATGATCTTTCGCCTGCCCCATCACTTCGCTCAGCAGTTTTTCACCATCAGCCAGCGTCGCATGGAAACGCTCTTCTTCCGCTTTCACTAATTTCTGGATGTATTCGATCTTTTCACCGATGTAAGGATAAAAATCCTTCATGATCTCATAAACGACCGGTACCAGCTGATACATGAAAGCGCCTTTGATCTGTAAACGACGGCCAAAGCGCACTGCCCGCCGCAGTACCCGTCGCAATACATAGCCGCGTCCCTCATTGGAGAATAACGCGCCGTCTGCTAATGCGAAAGTTACCGTGCGGATATGATCGGCAATGACCCGATACGCCATCTTATCCTGCGCGTAAGTGATATTGCTGAAGCGTTCCGTCGCATGAATGATCGGCAAAAACAGATCCGTATCGAAATTGGTTTCCCCGCCCTGCACAAGACAAGTCAAACGCTCTAAGCCCATGCCGGTATCAATGTTCTTCTGCGGCAGTTCTTTGTAGGCGCTTCTTGGCAGTTCCGGCTTACAGTCATATTGTGAAAATACGACATTCCACACTTCAATATAGCGATCGTTTTCCAGTTCTTCAAAGAACAGCTTTTCACCCAGCCCTTGCGGATCGAATGCTTCTCCACGGTCAAAAAAGATCTCTGAATCCGGTCCGCCCGGCCCTTCTCCGATCTCCCAGAAATTATCATCTGTCTTTAAGATATGGCTTGGATCGACCCCGCATTCCTTCGTCCATACATCATAAGCAACCTGATCATCCGTATAAACGGAAATATACAGTTTTTCCTTAGGGATCGCCATCCATTGTTCACCGGTCAGAAACTCCCATGCGAAATGGATCGCTTCCGGCTTAAAATAATCGCCGATGGAAAAATTACCGAGCATTTCAAAAAACGTATGATGCCGTGCCGTCTTGCCGACATTTTCAATATCGTTGGTACGGATCGATTTCTGCGCATTGGTGATGCGGTTACATTTCGGCTTTTCGCTGCCGTCAAAATATTTTTTTAATGCCGCAACCCCGGAATTGATCCAAAGCAGTGTAGGATCATTGTGCGGTACTAAGCTCGCTCCCGGTTCCACCATGTGTCCTTTGGAAGCAAAGTAATCCAAAAACATTTTTCTGATCTGATTTCCTGTTAGCTGTTTCATCTGTTTCCTCCTGTTTTACAATAAAAAAGATCCGCTCCTCTAGGAACGAATCATCGCGGTACCATCCTAGTTCATATCAGTTTATCTGATATGCCCTCACTTGTCTATAACGCCAGACGTTTGCGCAAAGCTCAAAAAGCAGCTTCCCATCATCGCTCCCAAGAAGTTTTCACCGGCCACTTCCTCTCTGCATGAGCAATCCGATCACGGTACTTATCCTTTCTCATCGCCTTGTTTGATAACGTAGAAAGCATATCATCTAAGCCGTGAATTGTCAATCAAAAGCAATGAAAAATGCACCTTCCGCATAAAAAGAAAAGAAGCGCAAGAGTTACCCAAACGCTTCTTTATCGTATTTACTGATTCTGTGCTAAATGTACCAGACGTTTATGACGTTTCTGTGCATCCTGTTTTGTCTTTTCAAACAATTCGTATGCTTTTTCACCTTTCAGCTTCGGTAACTGTGCGTACCGCGTTTCGCTCATGATGAAGTCATTGAACTTGTCATAATCAGGTTCTTTAGAGTCGATCGTCAAAGGCTGTTCTTTTCTTGGATCGAAACGGTACAGATCTACATATCCGCATTCTACCGCTTTAGCCTGTGTTCTTTGATGGTTTGCCAAACCGCCCTTGATGCCGTGTTCTGCACATGGCGAGTAAGCGATGATCAAAGATGGTCCATCATAGCTTTCCGCTTCTTTTAATGCCTTTAAGGTCTGCGCCTTGTTGGCACCCATGGAGATCTGTGCGACATAGACATGTCCATAAGCCATTGCGATCTGTCCCAGATCTTTCTTCGCTGTCGCTTTACCGCCAGCCGCAAACTTCGCGATCGAAGATGCCTGAGAGGATTTAGAGGACTGACCGCCGGTGTTAGAGTACACTTCGGTATCCAATACCAATACATTGACATTCAGGTTGTTGGCGATCACATGATCCAAACCGCCGTATCCGATGTCATAAGCCCAGCCATCGCCGCCGACGATCCAGATGGATTTCGATACCAGATCTTCATCCACTAATGCCTTCACCGCTTCAATATCGGATTTTGCGGCCAGCTCTTTGATGGTCGGTGCTACGGCGCGCTGTGCATCACGGTCGTTGTGCGCCGCAATATACGCTTCAAACGCTTCTTTCAATGCCGGTTCCACATTGTCCATGTTGTTTTCCATCGTTTCCAAGATACGTCCTTCTTTATAGGTCTGTGCCAAAGCCATACCATAACCGAATTCCGCATTGTCTTCAAACAGCGAGTTCGCCCATGCCACACCTTCGCCGTTTTTGTCATTGACAAACGGTGTAGAAGGAGTTGAAGAACAGTAGATCATCGAACATCCTGTCGCATTGGCAACCAACATATCGCGTCCGAATAACTGTGATACCAGTTTGTAGTACGGTGTTTCACCGCATCCCGGACATGCCCCGGATACTTCAAAGTAAGGCATTGCGAACTGAGAACCTTTTACCGTATCTACCGGGAAGTAGTCGGTCTTGTATTCCGTATGCTTGAACAGGTAGTCTGCTAACGGCTCCTGATCCAGTTTTTCATTGATATCTACCATTTCCAGCGCTTTATTGCCGGCTTTGCCCGGACATTCCACAACGCAGAGGCCGCATCCGACACAGTTTGCCGGAGATACCTGGATCCGATATTTCATGTTTTCAACGCCTTTGCCCATTGCCGGCAGCGACTTGAATTCCATCGGCGCATTTGCCACTTCTTCATCCGTTAATAAGAATGGACGAATCGTTGCATGCGGACATACGAAGGAACAGATGCCGCACTGGATACAGTTTTCCGGATGCCATGTCGGTACCTGTACCGCAATGGTACGTTTTTCTTCAAATGCGACATTGTTGCGGATACTGCCGTCCAACAGATTGTATTTCGTGAAAGCGCTGACTGGCATGTCATAGCCTTCCAAACCGTTGATTACCGCAACATGATTATCAAAATATTCATCGCCGGTCAATTTGCGGCTTGCATCATAAGGAAGATCTGCCCAAGACGGATCTACGCTTACTTCCACCATGCCGTCTTTTCCGGCATCGATCGCTTTGTAGTTCAGCTGCACGATCGCATCGCCTTTTTTGCTGTAAGATTTTTTCGCAAACTGCTTCATCAGATCAAGCGACTGTTCTAATGGCATGATCTGTTCGTTCAATGCGAAGAAAGCAGACTGTAAGATCGTGTTCGTGCGGCGTCCCATACCGATTTCCGCAGCGATCTGCGTCGCATTGATGATGTAGAATTTTGCGTGTTTTTTCGCCAACTGCGCTTTCATGCGGTTTGGCATATGTTCTACGATCTCGTCTTTGGAGAAAGTCGTATTCAACAGGAACGTACCGCCGTCCTTCAGATTTCTTACCATGTCATATTTGAACATGTAAGCATCTAATGAACAGGAGATGAAGTCCGCATTGTTGATATAGTAAGTAGAATGGATCGGCGAATGTCCGAAACGCAGATGTGAACGCGTAACGCCGCCGGCTTTCTTAGAGTCATATGCAAAGTAAGCCTGTGCATACTGATCCGTATTATCACCGATGATCTTGATCGTCGATTTATTGGCAGAAACCGTACCGTCAGATCCAAGACCCCAGAACAGACAAGAAGTATAGTCTCCGGTTACGTTAAACGTTTCATCATACGGCAATGATAAATGCGTTACATCGTCATTGATACCGATGGTAAAGCCATTGATCAGTTCTGCTTCTTTCAGATGATCGAATACCGCTTTGATGTGGTAAGGCTGTGTATCTTTTGAACCTAAACCATAACGTCCGCCGATGATGCGCAGATCTTTGCGATCTTTTAATGCCGCCAGTACATCCAAGTACAGCGGTTCGCCGGTTGCGCCGGTTTCTTTGGTGCGGTCCAGTACAGCGATGTGTTTTACGCTGGATGGCAGTACCTCCAACAGATATTTCACTGAGAACGGACGATACAGATGCACTTTGATCATACCGACTTTTTCGCCGTTTGCCATTAACGCGTCGATCGTTTCTTTCGCAGCTTCGGTTACCGAACCCATCGCGATGATGATGCGTTCTGCATCTTCTGCACCATAATAAGTGAACGGTGCATAATGACGACCGGTGATTTCGGAAATCTGTTTCATGTAATCCGCAACGATATCCGGCACTTTCGCAAAGTGTTCATTGCGGGCTTCTACCCCCTGGAAGAAGATATCATCGTTTTCCGCACCGCCGCGGGTTACCGGATTGGTATGCGGGTTCAATGCGCGTTTGCGATAAGCCGCAAGCGCTTCTTTATCCACCATGTCTTTGAATACATCGGTATCCATCACTTCGATTTTCTGGATCTCGTGAGAAGTACGGAATCCATCAAAGAAATGCATGAACGGAACGCTTGCCTTGATTGCGGACAAATGGGCAACGCCTGCCAAGTCCATCGCTTCCTGTACGGAATGAGAACAAAGCATGCAGATACCGGTCTGACGGCAAGCATAGATATCTTCGTGATCGCCGAAGATATTTAAGGCGCGGCTCGCCAGTGCACGAGCGGATACATGCAGTACGCCCGGCAACAATTCCCCTACCATTTTATAGATGTTTGGAATCATCAGCAGCAGACCCTGAGACGCGGTAAACGTAGTCGACAACGTGCCTGCCTGCAAAGCGCCATGTACCGCACCGGCAGCACCGCCTTCAGATTGTAATTCCGCAACCTTGACAATGCTTCCGAAGATGTTTTTACGGCCCTGAGAAGCCCAAACATCTACCACTTCCGCCATCGGTGAGGACGGAGTGATCGGATAGATCGCGCTTAGTTCGGTAAACGCATAGGCACAATGTGCTGTTGCGGTATTACCGTCCATTGACATAAACTGTTTTGTCATCTTAATTCCTCCTTGAATAATGTCCTTATTTATTATAAAACTTTTCACTTCGTTTGTAAAAGGAAAATCCGATGATTTTACGAGTTTTTGTCTGAAATCTCATCAAGCCTCTGAAAACTTGTGAATTTTTGCACGATTTTCTATGTCCTTTGCCAGCGTCATCCTATTAGAAGTGCACCTATATGGTAAATCAAGCACCGTGCTCTTACTTCCTCATACAGTATCAGCAGGCATGCAAACCGATCAAAAGCAAAGCACAGTCTTTTAGACCGTGCCTGCTTTCTGCTTGTCGATGTTGTTTATCGCTTATTCCAATACCATTTTTACGGTCGTGGCATTGACGCTGCTTTCCCGGTTGATGATGCCGACCAGGTAGCGGCTGTCAGAGACGATGGTAAATTCACATACCGGAAGTGGATTGCCGCCGTTTAAGGAATAGCGTACGATCGGATAACGTCCGCTGATCTCCTCTACTTTATAATCGCCCTGCGGCAGATCCTGTAGCGTATAGTCCCAGTTATTGGAAGCATCTAAGATCACATCCGTTTCATAGGCGCCGCTGATCCGCACCGTAAAAACTTCCTCAGGCTGCGGCTTTACATAATCGTCGCCGCGGCGGATAAACTTCAGCAGCTGGATCGAACTTTGCGAACTGCCGCGTTCGTTTAAGATCCGCACCGTGTGCGCGCTGTTATTGATGACAAAGCGGGCATTGTCGCCGGCGGCGCCGCTGTCCACCACATAGCGTACCGTGTCAGACGCAGATCCGCTTTCCACCACATCATAGATGCCGGCCGGCAAATGATCGATCGTTTCCGTGAACAGATTGTCAGCGTTGAGCGTATAGATCTGATAAAAGTTTTCCGATGACAACGTCACTTCAAAGCTGTCAGTGGCACTTGGCCGAGTATAAGTGCCGTCTGCCGCTTTCACATACTTGCTGATCAGCAGACTGCCGCCGCCGCTTTGCTCATTGTTGATGATCTGGACATTGTGATTATCCCCTTGAATGGTTACGTTCGCATAGCCGACCTCACTTTGTCCATCGACGATATAGGTCGTATCATAACCGCCGCTTACTTCATTTATGACATACTGCCCATCTGGCAGCGTCAGATCCAAGGCAAAATAATTATTCGCATTCAGATCATAGAACTCATTAAAGCCGGACGCGCTGATATGCACACGGAAGCTTTGCTCATCAGAAGGCGTGCGAATATCGCCGGCAGCGCTTCTGATCGTCTTGCTGATATGCAGATTGGTGCTTCGCTGCGTGTTGATGATCTGCACATCATGGACTTGCGCGTCGATCGTTACATTGGCATAGCTCACTTCACTTTGTCCATCGATCACATACGTAGTCTCATAGCGATCATCGTTTTCACGAATATGATACGTTCCCGGCTCTAACTGCAGCTGTAAACGCCACTGATTCGCTTCATTTAAGACAAAGTATTCATTGTAGCCCGCCTTGGAAATGTGGATCTCAAAGCTTTGATCGCTTTGCGGTGAAACGAGCACGCCTTGCGGCGAACGCATCACTTTTTCCAGCCGCAAATTGCCAAATGCCGGCATGGCGTTGATCACAAGTACCGTATGGGCATCGCCGTTTACCTGCACATTGGCAAAATCCACCTCATACCCGCCGTCAATGATAAAGCTGGCTTCTTCTCCCTGTTCGCTGATCACATACGTGCGCGGCTCCAGATTGTTCAAAACCATCCGGAAACGATTGCTTTGATCAAGCGTTACCGTTTCCTGAAAGCGCGGCGCGCTGATCAGAAAGTCATATGATGCAGATATCGGCGGATCTTGTAAAACACCGTTTTCATCACGCACCTTTTTGCTTAAAGCGATACTGCCGGTGGCAGTGCGCCTTTCGGTATTGATGATCTGCAAGTAGTGCACATCATCCTGGATCTGCACATTGCCAAAGCTCGTCTCTCCCTGACCATCTAAAATATAAGTGGTGTCATAAGCGCCGCCGATCTCATTTACCACATATAAACCATTATCCAGCGACAGCTCCAAGATCCAGTTATTGGCTTCATTCAGTTCATAAAATTCACTAAATCCGGAACGGGTGATATGAACGGTAAAACGCTGATCCGTTTGCGGCCGCGCTAACGTACCATCCAGACGGCGCATGACCTTATCGATGCGTAGCTGTCCGCCGCTGCGGGATTCATTGATCGCAATGACCTGATGCTTGTCACTTTGTACGCTGATCTGGGCGATGCTGCCCACATCTTCCCCATCGATCAGATACGTAACGCGTCCCCCTTGCGCTTCCCGTATCGTGTAAACACCGGCCGGCAGATCTTCCAATACGCTTTGGAACGCATTGCTTCGATCCAAGATCACTTCTTCCCGATACTGATCGCCCTCTACCATAAACACGAAACGATCGCGGCGCGTCGGTTCAATGAGCGTATTCCCCGCTCCACGCAAGCGCTTGGTCAAGGTGATGCTGCCGCTTTGGGCGATCGGCGTATTGATGATCTGCACCTGATGATGACCATCCCCCAAACGCACATGACCGTTTTCCTGATACACGCCGTCTACCAGATACGTGGTCAAATAACGATCGCTGCCCGTTTCACTGATCAAATAATCACCGCTGCGCAGATCATGCAGCGTTTCGCTCCAATGATTGCTGGAGGAAAGGATCAGCGTCTTGCGCATCTCACCGCTGACCTCTACCTGAAATACCTCCTGCTCCTGTGGCTTGATCAAACAGCCGCATGCTTCATCTTTGATGAATTTGCTGATCTGCAGCGAACTGCCTTTCATCTTGCTGTAAATGATCTCTACCGAAATATCCTCATCACGCATGCAGATGAACGCATAAGAGCGAAGCTTGCCCCCGTCGATACGATAGTTCCGTTTTTCATACTGCTCTAGTGACTGCGCACTTACTTCATAACGGCCTTTCTCTAAAGCGACGCTTTGGGCAAAGCCTTCCATCGCTTTTAAGGTTATCGTCTTAGAAGTGCCGATGCCTTCGATCTGTACCTCGATCTTTGAAACATCCAAGGCACTCTCATTGCCTTCTTCATCTATTGCAAAGGCCCGCAAATGCAAATTGCCTACCTCTTTCGGCCGTTCATTTAATGCCACCAAAGAAGAATTGCCTTTTAAGTGGAATGCTCCCTTGGCTAACTGCTGTCCGTTGAGATAATACGTTACCTGCATCGGATCAGCATTTTCTTCTTTGATCTGATATTCCCCTTTCGGTAAACGCAGCTTTGCCTCAAACTGGTTTTTCGCATCCAGCGTTACCTGCTCTTCACGCATGCCGCTTATGACAAAATGGAAGGTTTCCTTTTCATCAGGACAGCCGGCACCATCGATCCGCTTGCATAGGGTGAGCGTATATTCCGGCGCTGCTTCCGCTAACGGCGTGTTGATGAGCATGATATCCAGATCATGATCGCTTAATGCAAAGGTACCCATTTCCTGCTCTTTGCCATTGATGATGAATGAAGCGTCATAGCAGTCATCCATCCCTTCTTTGATCTCATAGCAGCCCTGCTCCAGATCATCAAATACCGCACACCAGCCGCTGCCGGCATCCATGGTCGCATACTGCTTCATGCCGTTTTCCGCGATCAGACAGATTTCAAAGCATTCATCCTGCATCGGGCGCCGCAGCATGCCGTTATGACGGATCCATTTTTCTACACACAGCGTGTGACGCAGACAGCAGTGCGCAATGATCTGGATCGAAAGCGGTCGATTTCCCACCTCAAAGCGGCCGGAACTGCTCTCTTTGCCATTGATGCACAGCGTAATATCCAAATCGTTCTCCTCCGCGATCTCATAGACCCCGCTACGCAGAAGCATGCACTGTTCAAAATCATTGTCGGCGCTGAGCGTAAAGCAGCACTCTTCCTCCTGTGAGCGCAGATAGAAGGTACTTGGATCACACAGCGGCAAGGCGCAGCCGTTTTCATCGACCAACCGCTGTTCAAAGCATACGCGGGTCTTGGTTTCCAAATAATTGACGATATCGACTTTCACATCTTCCTGTCCTACTGTAAAAGTATGATCGCTTGGCGCATTGTTTACATACATGTCGAAATCACAGCCGTCTTCTTCTACATAGTAAGTGCCCTGCTGCATATCGTGCAAGACATAACAATATCCGTTATCCGCATGCAAAGTGATCGCCGCATCAAAGCATTTGTTGTAGATGCGCAGATGATAGCTTTCCTCTTTCGGGGTGAAACGACGTTCGCCATCACTCACGAATTTACGCAGCGTTACCCGCTGTGCGCAGCACGGCATCTGATTTTCCAGTACGACATGCACATCACTGTCTTTGACGACCACATTCGCATAAGGCCGACATACGCCCTCTACCACATAGCGAACCAAACAGCCATTATCGCTCAGCTGGGTAATGCGATAGGTTCCTTGCGGCAGGTCCGTCAAACACATGCACCAGTTGTTGTCTTCATTCAATTCGATTTCTTCCTCATATGCACAGGATTGTAAGCATACGCGCAGCGCTTCTCCCATTTCACAGGTATTGCCATCGCCATCCACAAACAGCGCTTCGATCTGCAATGCAGCCCGCGGCGTTTCTTCGTTGATGATCGCCACCTCATGATCATTGCCGCACACCATGACGCTCGCGCATTCTCCTTTCGGAAGCGCTTTGCCATTTACCACATATTGCGCTTCTTCATGCAGCTCACTGATGCGGTAGCAGCCTTCCTCCAAACGATCCAAAAGGGCACAGAAGCCATTGCCCGCATGCAGACAGAGTGAATACATCTGATGATCGCTTTCCACGATGACCTCATAACGCTGGGTGGTATCCGGTCTTACCAGATCGCCGCATGCCGTATTGATCCATTTTGATACGCTCAAGCTGCCATAACGCTGCCCTTTGTTTCGATTATAGACCGCGATCTCTTTACAGTCACCGCCCTCTAAACAAACCCTGCCATGATTTTGCATACAGCCGTGATCGACACTGAAGCAGACCTCATCGCAGCTGCCGTGTTCCTTCAATTCATAACAGCCCGGGCACAAATGGTCAATGACCGCATACCAGTTGTTTTCACAGTTTAATGTGATCATATTGCGATAATCAAATCCTCGCAGGGAAAAATAGAATACATCGGCTTCATCTGGACGATGCCAGCACCCGTCCTCTTTCATCACATACTTGCTGATGATCAGTTTTCCGCTCGCTTTCCGTTCGTTGATGATCTCTACAAGCGTGCGGCATTCCGGATCGATTTCCACACATGCTTCACTTTGCATGCGACCGCGGTTGATCCGATAATTCACTTCATATTCACAATCACACTGTTCCTCGATCGTATAAGTGCCTGCACATAAACAGCCGATATCCACGCTCCAGCTGTTAGATGCGTTCAGATAATAAACATCGTCTTTCCCACATCCGCACACACGCACCGCAAATGCTTCATCGCAGGCCGGATCCACCTCCAGCCCATATTCGTCCCTGATAAATTTGCGGATCTTCAAATTCCCCTGCATATCGGCAGGCGTATGATCACAGCGGATCAGCTCGATCAGATGCTCGCCGCCCTCTAAGCGCAATAACGCATAGTTTTCCTTGACCCGATCACAGTCCACCTGATAACATAAACCATCATCATCGCTTTGGATGCTGTAAACACCGTTTGGCAGATCATCCAGTTCCAGCAGATAATGATTTTCTCTGCACAGCGTAAACCACTCATCAAAGCAGTGATCGCTGCTTACGATATGCACCCGTGTTTCGCTTTCCTCACAATCCGAAGCAAAGCGCACCGTCAAGATCGAACAATGCGTCATCACTTCATTGATTACCAGCGTATGATCCCCTTCTAATAAAAAGCGGCAGTCGCTGACTTCACCATCTAAATAATGACACACTTCTCCCTCATATACATTTTCATCACACAATTCATATACGCCCTGCATGAGACCCTTGCATTCCGCACGCCAGTCATTCCGGCAGTCTAACGTCATGCAAATATCCCGGGTCGGTGTATGCAGCGTATAAGTAAACACTTCGTCTTCCTCATGCGAAATCGTATCGCCGATCGGATTTTGACGCATCAGTACAAGGGAAAGCGATGCATAGCGCAGCTGTTCCATCACGATCAGCACTTCATGCACTTCCTTGCATACGGTGAATTTCGCAAAGTTCTCCTGCGCTTCCACCCCATCCACAAAATAACTGATCGCATACTGCTCCTGATTCATCAATGGATCACCGCACGCATCCGCAATCGAGATGCTGACCAGCTCCGGATCCACATCATAGATCACACTTTCCCCGCTGCCGTTTTCCGCCACTTGGATCGCATAGTGCTGCGTTCTTCCTGAAACTGTCCCCATGACGGCCTGGTACATGCCGCCCATCGCCTGTCCGTTTTCATCTTTCACTTCCAAAGTAACGTGAATTTGACTTTTATCCTTCAATTCGACATGGTTGAGCAGTGCAAACCGGGCAAACTGTCGTGTATAAATACCCCATGTTTTCATCCGTTTCCTCCTTCTTCATTGAAAACACATACTGATTACACTGCATTATATGAACGAATGCCCAAAATTGTGCCCATATCCCGGAAATTAGCCTAAGATTTATCGAAATGCACTAAAATGACATGCACTGTTTGGCTACAACGCATTTATCTGTACTGCTCATCTTGCCGATATCTATAAAAATAATCCTTTTTTATCAGAAGGCTTTATGCCCTTGCGGCCTTTGCTTGATCAAACAAAAAAAACAGCCTGACGACTGTTTTGATCATAAAACACTTTATTTTTTCTTTCGCTTCTGTAGCGACGGCGCTTCTTCGATCAAAAAGAAATTGTCTTTCGCATCTTCATACAGCAGCGCATAAAATGTATAAATATAAGCATACAGATAACTATTGACGACCAGCTGCACCGCCTGCACACCCAATAGCGCATATCCGATCATCAAGGTCTTTTCATATTGCAAAGCATGATACATCACACTGCCGCTTGCCATGATCGCGTTCAGCTCTTCGCTGCTTGGCTTTAAGATCTCAAGAAACTGGGCAGTCAGTAAATTGGTTACGACCATCAATGTCAGATAGACCAGAATATAAACACCTGCCGCCTGCAACATCTCTTTGGCAAAAGAGCGGACAAAGCGGATACTGGAAAGACAGATCTTAAAAATACCGCGATAGCCGTCGCTGATCGCAAAGGCCGCGATCGCTTCGACCATCATGACCAAAAGCGATACGAAAAATACGCCTACCGCATACAGCGATGGAATCCATTGCAGCGCCAAAGCCACCACAAACAGTAGCGCCACATTGCCAAGTCCCAAGATAATTGCGACCAAAAACATCGCCAGTATCTGCGCGCCGTTTAAGCGCAGCGCGCGAAAGCGAAGCGTCTTTGTTCTCGTTAATTGCAAAAATAACATATGTACATATAAATTAGCGGCGATCAATACAACCGTAATAAGAAAAGAAACGATCTTAAAGTTGTCATTTCCACTGTAAAAAGAGGAAAGCATCGAATTTAACATCGAAATAAAATTCAGTGTCAAGATCACCGCAAACAATTTCATACGCGAGCTTTGTAACAGCTCCATCGCTTTCTTTTTATAACTATCGTAACGACTCATATAATCTCCTTCTATCATTTCTAACATGCGTTATCATCATATCCTAAATCAAGCAAAAAAGCAACTTCTCTCTTTACTAGCATAAACAAAAAAAGAAGCCGTATGACTTCTTCTCTGCCTATTTGTTCATGCGTGAACTTTTGATTTACGCACTTCCGCCTTACCGGCTTTCTGATGGAAATACTTTTTCATCTTCATTGGAGAAAGCGAGCGAAAGACGATCTTTTCACCGTTTTTGAGCGATACATGCACACGGTCGGTATCAAAGCGCCCGCGTTCATATGTCCAAGAAGCGATCTCATCCCAGAATACGATATAACACTCCTGTGGATCACGCTCATTGTAAAAGACGACAAAATCTTCATAAAATTCCGTCATTACCTGATTTTTATTGACCAGCAGATAATACAGAAAGATCCCGATCAACAATATGCCAAACAGCAAATTCGAGCGATAGGCTATATAAATGCCGAGCAATAAAAAGAAAATAATAAATCCATAGGGCTTTGACTGAATATCTCCCAATTTATAATCACGTTCAGGAAGATTTCTCACTTTCAGCTTCTTACTTTTCAATTCCACAAGCATCCACCTCTATCAACGTCATCTATTATATTCTATTGTAATTACAAGCGCAATTTTATGCAAGACAATCACATAATTTCACTTCGTTTTTTGCACTTTTTTGTCAAATATCCACAAAATCCGGATAGAAAAGGATAGAAATAAAAGCAAGAAGCGATCCATGCAAGAAGCAAGAACGCGAAAAGAACTATAATATCCAGTTTGCTTGTGGCATGTAAAAAATAAAGCGGATGATCGAGATCCGCTTTTCTTATGGCAAGTCGATCAAGTGAAACACCTGCAGCGATCATGCTCGCTTTAGATAAGCCATGCTGATCCTGCCGGTTACTTTGCCGTTTATACCGATGACCGCCGTCTGCGAAGCATTGGACAGTTCCATGATCGTATAGACGTTTTGATAGACAAAGCCCGCGATCGGCACCTGATTGACCCAGGTGGCGCCAACGCCCTGCTTGACCATGACCTGATCGCCTATCTGAAACAGCTGCTCAATGATCGAAGCATCATTCAGCCAGCCTGAACCGTCATTGATCAGATAAGGATTTCTTCTTCCTGCCAATATCTTTGTGATCGTACCGCTGTGAATCAGCGCTTTCAGCGGCGTTGTCGAAGTAGAAGAAGCAAACAGCACATCAAAATAAACCCGTTCCCCGATTCGATGTGCAAGTGAAGGCGTGCCGCCTACCGTTGTTTCCTCATACACATGGTCTTTGTTCCATGTCTGCAGCCAGCCATGATCGCTGCTCGCATCAAGTCCTTCTGACGGGATTCCCTCAATGCCTTTTAACACCCCTTGTTTTGCTCTTGAAGTAAATTGGTGCAGCAGCACATGATCGAAAGGATCATAGAGCAGTTTGCCGTTCCATTCATCATAGCCGGAATTGGTGCCGTAATCAGCCAGCCACAGCGTCCATGCCGCAAATCCGGGATTCGTCAATTTATTGCGGAACCAATCGGTATTCGCATAGATCCCGACCGGGATCCCAACCGCCTCGATCTCATCACAGAATGCCTTGGCGATCGCATACAGCTGTTCATTGCTCAGATTCCCCTGCTGCGGCGTATATTCTAAATCATAATACAAGACGCGGATACGATAGCCTTTGATCGCGGATAAAGCTAACTTCGCCTCCTTTTTGGCTTCTTCCTCGTTTCGGGCATAAGCAAAGTGATATGCCCCTAATGGGATCCCTAAATCATTTGCCTGTTTGGCATTATGCGCCCACTGTGCATCGATCTGCCCTGCGCTCCAGCCATAAGAACAACGTGCGATCACCCCATCGATTCGACTCATTGCCAAAGCAAGATCGGTTTCTCCCTGATAAACAGAGATATCAATAATCGGTTTCATAATCGACTCCTTTCTATAGCGCTTCGCTATACTTATGGATATGTAAGCAAACAGTGTGCGGTATGGACAAAAAGGAAAACAGATCCATCTCAATGATCGATCTGTTTCGCTAAGATCGGCAAATGTACGGTAATTCTCGTACCGATGCCTAATTTAGAGTGCATATGCAAGGTTCCTTCATAATAATGAACGATGTGCTTGACGATCGCCAAGCCTAGACCGCTGCCGCCGACTTTTTTATCTCTGCCTTCATCTACCCGATAAAAGCGTTCAAAGACCCGTGCCTGATTTTCCTCACTGATACCGATCCCGCTGTCTTCGACGATCAGCTTGATGCCCGTTTCTTCTTTTGTGAGTTCGATTTCCACCTGTCCGTTTGCGCGGTTGTATTTCAGTGCATTGGTAATCAAATTATTTGCCAATTCCTGCATATAGCGCTTCGCCGCAACGACTTCAACATGCGCCAGATCCGTATGCACCTGAATCTGATCTTTTAAGGCAAGCGGCATCTGCGCATCGACGATATCTTGGATCAGCGCACCCAGATCAAAGGTCGTTGCCTGGGCATCCATATGTTTTCCTTCCAAACGGGAGATCATCAAAATATCGTTGATCAGCTCGATCATGTGATCAGATTCAATCATGATGCGTGCAATACACTGCGCATACTGTTCTTCCTTTACCATACCGCTGTTTAACAGCTCCGCATAGCCGCGGATGGAGGTCAATGGGGTTTTCAATTCATGGGAAGCATTGGAAAAAAACTCAGTGCGAATCAGTTTTTCCTGTTCCAAACGGGAAATCGTCGTTTCCAGTTCCTGTTTCATCTGTGTCAATGCGCTGGTAATGGCACGCAGTTCTTCAAAATCATAGTTTTTGAAATGAAGCGCAGCGCCGCGCTTACTGATCTTTGCGATTTCCGCCGCGATTTCCTCAAGCGGTTTGACGCTGTTGTCACTGAAACGCTTGGCCATCCACAATGAGATCAGCAAAGAAACGCCAAGCGTCATAAGCAGCAACGGCACCAGCATATAACCATAAGCAGCCAAGCCATGATAAGGCGTCGAGATCCGATAGATCTGATGTACGGATTCATTATAATACGCTGCATAAAGCATATTTTCCTTTAAGGTATCGGAAAAGCGAATGTCATAGCCAAAGCCATCCCGAAGCGCTTCCTTCACTTCATCTCGCTGCAGATGATTTTCCATCATTTCCGCATCTTCTACACCGCTGTCAAGCAGCACCTTCCCCTGTTCGTCAATGATCGTCAGCCGTTCATCTTCATCATCTAAGAAGTTTTTGAAGATTGCGTCGTTTTCCAAAAGATCGCCTTGCGCATAATCGAGCGTTTTCAGCGTAGTCATCAGGTTTTCTTTTTCTTTTTCCAATAAGATCGACGACATGACCAAATAAAGCATGACGCTGCCGATCGTCAAGGCAAAACAGATAATGATGGTAAAATTGCGGAAGATCCGCTTTTTCACGCAGCTTCCTCCTCATGAAAACGATAGCCGACCCCTCGGGAAGAGCGGATATGACTGCCATAATCCTTTAGCTTTTTACGCAGGGAATTGATATGCACGTCCAGCGTACGGGATTCTCCGATAAACTCATAGCCCCAGATCTGATTCAGCAATTCCTCGCGCGGTACGACCCGCCGGCGATTGCTGATCAAAAACCAAAGCAGTTCAAACTCTTTATAAGTCAATTCGATCAGCTGCTGATCTAAATAGACGCTGCGGGTCTCCTGTTCCACTTTCAAACGAGCGTTTTCATACACGTTTTGCCGCTTCATCCGCTTCAACAAATTGCGAATGCGCGCCATCAGCTCCATGACGCCGAAAGGCTTGGTCATGTAATCATCGGCACCGCCGTCTAATCCGATGATCTTATCGATTTCTCGATCCTTCGCGCTGAGCAGCAAGATCGCCGTATCATTTCCCTGTTCTTTCGATCGTACCTGCTTCATCAGATCGATCCCGTTCATGCCCGGCAACATGATATCTAATACCAGTAAATCAAAATACCGGTAATGCGGTACTTCCTTCAAAAACTGTTCAGCGCTTTCAAATGCCGCAACCTCATACTGTGAACTCAAAGCGATCTCAATCAAAGAGCGAATGCTTTCATCATCTTCTATTACCGCAATTCTCGCCATAGCCTTCACCTACTAGGATGAAACAAGCTTCCTTGTCCCATCATTTCCTTTCTTTTATCTGTTTGTTTTAGTATATCATATTTCACGAAACATGCACTATTGAACCGGCTCCAGTTCATGCAGGACGTATTTTGCGATATTGGTCGCATGATCGCTGATCCGCTCATAATTCTCAATCACATCCAAGAATACGACGCCGGATTCTAAATTACATTTTTTCTCGGTCAAACGCCGCATATGTTTTTCCCGCAGCGATACTTCCAAAGCATCGACCTGCTCCTCACACTGCAGTGCCTGTTCGCTCGATAATTCCTTTTGATATTTACGGGCATCCAGTGCATAGAACAGCGTCTGCGCACTGCATTCTCCGATTTCTTTCAGATCTTCATAAGCGCCGATAGAGAAATCATCGCCGTTTCGGTAAAGATCATCGCACATACCGGCAACATCTTCACAATGATCACTGATGCGCTCCAGATCGCTGATCGTATATAATAAGTTTTTCACTTGACGCTGCTGGTCTAATGTCAATGCCGTCATATCAAAGGTAATCAGATATTCGACCAGCTTCTTTTCAAATACATTGACCTTAGCTTCGTTTTTATGGATCTGTTCCCGCACATCTTTGTTTTTGTCCTGCACCATCTGAATGGATAAGCGGATATTTTCATAAGCCAATTTGCCCATGCGCTCGATTTCTTTCTTCACCGATTCCAAGGCGAAAGCAGGCGCTTCGGAAATACGCTCGTCTAAATGCACCAGCAGTCGTTCCGTATCGTCATGATCCTTTACCAGCCTCTCAGAGAGTTTTACCAATACGCCGGCAAACGGGAATAAGAGGATCGTATTCAGCACATTGAACACGGTATGGAAAACCGCCAGATGCACGCTGTTTACTTCCATATGCGCCCAGCTTGGATAAACTAAGAATATCACATAGCCGATGGTGCCGAAAATGATCGCACCGATGACGTTAAACAGCAAGTGGATCACCGCTGCCCGTTTGGCATTGGCATTGGTGCCGGCACTGGAGATCATCGCTGTTACACAGGTTCCGATGTTTTGTCCTAAAGCGATAAACACCGCCGAGCCCCAGTTTACCAGTCCGTTCATCGCCAGCGTCTGCAAAATGCCCATGGAAGCAGAAGAACTCTGAATGATGCCGGTTACGACCAATCCTACCAATATCCCAAGCAGCGGATTACTGCCGATGATCGTAAATGCCTGTGAAAAGATCGGCGCATCGGCATAAGGCGCCACCGAAGCGGACATACTGGAAAGACCGGTAAACAGGATACCGAAACCGATCAAGATCGATCCGGCATTGTGTTTGCCATCTTTTTTCGTAAACAAGATCAAAAAGGCACCCACACCGAGCAGCAGCGGTGCAAACGTATCCGGCTTCAACAAATCGCCCCACTCGCTCATTGATACCAGCCATGCGGTCATCGTCGTACCGATATTGGCACCCATGATCACACCGACCGCCTGCACCAGATTCAAGATGCCGGCATTGACAAAACCGACTACCATGACCGTAGTGGCAGACGAGCTTTGAATGATCGCCGTTACCAGCGCACCGATCAAAACGCCCATTAAACGATGATTGGTCAAATAGCCCATCATCTTTTTCGTCTTCGCACCGGCAGACTTCTGCAATCCTTCCGCCATGACATGCATGCCGTATAAGAACATACCGAGCCCGCCGATAAATACGAGAATCGACTTCACTAATTCCATCTGTTCCATCCTCCTGATTTTACGTACAACTAACACAGATTTTATCTAAATGATACATTTTCTTAGATACAACCCTATTCTGCCATAGCAATGTTAATGAAAAATCATAGAAATGTTAAATTTATGTAAAATGATGCCTGCTGCATGCGCTTTATCACTGATGTGCAAAACGATCACAAAGCGAATCGCACACCCATATAAACAAAAAAGCGGATCATCCGCTTTTTCATATCCTTAGTGCACCGGTGTTGCTCGCTTGCTTATTCCGTACGCAGCGCCTTGACCGGATCCTGCTTCGCCGCGAAGCGTGCCGGGAATAAACCGGCAATCAAAGTCAGAGCCATGCTGATGCAGATCAAGATGATCGCAGCCTCTATCGGCAGGGAAGCAATGTTTTCAATGCTCAGTGCATCTGCGACCACCGCATTGATCACCATGGACAATAATACGGTCACTAATACGCCAAAAGCACCGGCACAGAATCCAACGATCAGCGTTTCCGCATTGAATACTCTTGAAATATCGCGCTTCGATGCCCCGATGCTGCGCAGTACGCCGATTTCCTTCGTACGCTCCAGCACTGAAATATAAGTGATAATGCCGATCATGATCGAAGAAACGATGAGCGAGATCGCGACAAACGCCACTAAGATATAACTGATCGAATTGATGATATCGGTGACTGACGACATCATCGTCTTGACGATATCCGTATATTGAATGACCAGATTTTCTTTGCCCTGCGCCAATACCTCGTCATTATAGTCGCTGATCATCTGCGCGATCTGCTCCTTTGCTTCAAAATCCTTTGGATAGATCGAGATCTGGAACGGTTCTTCCACATCCGCAACGCCCAGTTTCTCTAAATTGCTTTCATAGGTCGCATCGATTTCTTCTTTATACTGTGCCATCAGCTGCGCCAGCTCTGCTTCACTGAGCGATGCCAGATACAGTCTCTCTTCTGCGCTCAATGCGCTCATTTCCAGCTTGCTGCTTTCGCCATCGCTGAATTTCATGCCGGTAAACACGTTGATTTCCGGATCGCTTTGCTGGGCCTTCACGATCTCACTTTCATTCACCCGTTCGATCAAATGGGTCATCAGATCACCGCGATAACCGATACATTGACTCGGCGTGATCGAAGCCATATCCGTCGCCTTGACAACACCGACCACCGAAATGTTTTCTCCTGCCGCTACGATTTCTTTTAAGCGATCTTCATCCTCGCTTTGATCGATCCAGCGATTCCCTTGCTTTTCATAGTAATCCGTATTCACGACCAATTTGAAGCGAAGCGCCAGCAATTCCTCATAAGCGAAGCTTTCTTCCTCCTCATGATTGCCGATTTCTTCGCCGTTGAGCAGCTTTTTCATGACGCCTTTGACTTCATCGCTGTCCTTTAAGCCGATCGAATAAAGGGCATAATCGCTGATCTCACCGTTTTGATCGGCAATGACGACCACTTCATTATATGCCTGCGGCAAACGCCCCGCCAATACTTCATACTCCGCATCTAGCACCTTTTCATTATTTAATAGCTGCACCCATGCGTCCGTTCCCATCATCATATTGGTATTTGCCAAGCCATCTACCGCCATATTAAATCCGATTTCATCCATGATCTGACTTGGATTGACCTGCACGACGTCCTCGCTTGTATCCGCAAGGTAGACATGTAGCGGTGTGCTGTATGTATATACGACATCATTGGCATATTGCGACAGCTCCTTTTGATGTTTTTCCAAATAAGTCTTAAATGATTTGAGATCATTGCTGTTCATTTCCGAAACCATGCTGTCCAAGATCTCATTCATGATAAAGCTGGTATAGATCTTACCATCCTGATGCTTTACTTCTTTGTTTGCCTGCGTCATCATGGTGCTCATCATCGCACCCATATCCATCGCAGTCGATTCAATTTGAATCGGGTAGCTGGAAAGTGTTTCTTCTTCCACGCTGGTAATGTAATTCTGGGTCCCATTGGAGATCGCCAAGATCAGCGCGATCCCGATGATGCCGATGCTGCCCGCAAAAGAAACCATAAAGGTACGCGCCTTTTTGGTCATTAAATTATTCAGACTGAGCGATAACGCCGTTCGAAACAACAAAGACGGCTTTTTCCCTTTGCGTGTGATCTTTTCCACCGTTTTGCCATCTGTTTGATAGGGATCGCTGTCATGCACGATTTGTCCATCCGATAAAGAGATGATACGCGTCGAATACTGATTGGCAAGATCCGGATTATGTGTAACCATGATCACCAGACGATCCTTTGCCACTTCCTTTAGAATTTCCATGATCTGCACGCTGGTCTTAGAATCTAATGCGCCGGTCGGCTCATCGGCAAGCAGGATATCCGGATTGTTCACCAACGCTCTGGCAATCGCCACTCTCTGCATTTGCCCGCCGGACATCTGATTCGGTCTTTTATGCAGCTGATCCTCTAGGCCGACCTGCTTCAAGGCATCTGCCGCCCGCTTTCTTCTCTCTTCCTTTGAAACCCCGGATAAAGTCAATGCCAGTTCCACGTTGGATAAGACACTTTGATGCGGGATCAGATTATAGCTTTGAAAGACAAAACCGATCGTATGATTGCGATACGTATCCCAATCACTGTCCTTGAAATGCTTGGTCGAAGTATGATTGACCAGCAGATCGCCGCTGGTGTAATGATCCAAGCCGCCGATGATATTCAGCAGCGTCGTTTTCCCACAGCCGCTCGGCCCTAAAATTGATACAAATTCACTTTCTCGAAACTGAATATCGATGCCGTTCAGCGCATGCACACAGTTTTCTCCGCTTAAATAATCCTTCTTGATCTGCTTTAATTCTAACATATGAAGTTCCTTTCCCGCACCGTTTTAACAAAGTGCGCCCTCTGTTTCCTTTCCTTTCTTTCTATTTGACACGATGGCGGTCAGCATCGCGCAGATCCCCTGTTCCATCATGCCCAGTTCCATGCTCGGCAAATGATCGCTTTGACTTGGCAGATAAGGTACATGTACGAATCCGTTTCGATAATGCAGATGGTGTTTTCGCTTCAAATAAGCACAGCCATACATGACATGGTTGCAGACATAAGTGCCGGCGGTATTGGAAACGATGGCAGGCACACCTGCTTCCCGACAGAGATGCACCATTGCTTTGATCGGCAGATCGCTGAAATAGGCAGGTTCGCCATCTGCCATGATCATTTCATCGATTGGCTGACTGCCCGCATTATCCGCAATCGGATAATCATCTAGGTTGATCGCCACCCGCTCCACGCTCAGCGCATCTCTTCCTCCTGCCTGTCCTAAACATAAAACGACGTCATAGGAAACTGCCAACACCTGCTTTTCGATCAGCGTTAACGCCTGCGCGCCGGCTACCGGCAGCAGCAATGTATCGATCTGCGCATTTTGTATCGTCTTCGGCATCCGCTCCAATAATAATTGTGAAGGGTTGATCACATCCTTCCCAAACGCCTCAAAACCGGTTATCAGTAAACGCATCTTGATCCCTCATTTCCATGAGAGAAGTATATCACTAACCTGCCTTGATTACAAATACCGCATCAATGATTCTCCATAATTCGCTGTTTCACGACACTTGATCGATGAAGCGATCATTTTTAATAAATTGGCACTTGAATCCATTGCATTTATGGATTATGATTATTCCGTAAATGAGAAGTATTATTTTTACCTCATCTCTCGTTATTTGCGAGCAATATAGCGACAGATTAAAATATTGTATTTACAACTGCTTTCCGCCTTTGTTAAGCGTCTGCTTTGCCCATGGCGGGATGTAAAAGAAAGGATTTGATTTATGAAAAGGCGAGCAACAGGCATGTTCCCGATTATTTTAATGTTCATTGCGGTGATCGCAGTGTTTTTTCTGTTTATTTCCCCGTTTCTGGGCGGCGGCTATTCCTTGCACAGCGATGCGCAGATCAAAAAGGATCAAAAGACGCTGCAGGCTTATCAGGAAGCCAATTCCGCAGAAGACGTCAGCAATAAGATCGCCACTGCTTCTTATCAGATCGAATTACAGATCAGAAAAGAAAACGGCCTGCCAATCGATAATCAGTTTTTCTTTCGGCGCAGCGCTTTGATCGGTGATTCGATGTCGGAAGGACTGGTGGCTTATGGCTTATTAGACAGCGCCAATGTTTTTGCGGCAATCGGAAGGCGCATCAAAACAAGCGATGCGGAAATCGACGCGGCGATCGCTTTTCATCCCGAACATGTGTTTATGCAGTTCGGCATGAATGACCTCATCTATTACCGCGGTGATCCTGCTCCTTTCATCGCTGACTATGAAGCGATGATCACGAAGATCCGCCAAGCGCTGCCAAACGCACACTTATATGTGATCGGGATCCACCCGCTGCAAGAGCACGGCATGAGCGCAACGCCATCGCTGCGCAATTACACCGCCTATAATCAAGCGATGAAGGAAATGTGTGAAAGAGATGATCTGACCTATGTCGATACGTCGATCCTCATCAGCGCATCATCTACATATGAATTTGACGGTCTTCACCCGCAGGAGCCTTTTTACAGCGACTGGCTCGATCTGATGGTGATGTGTTTACAAAAGAAAGAGGCTGAGAGCTGATATGAAATCAATACGCTATCTGATTTATCTCATCATTGCGGCAGTTTTGCTCATCATACCGTTTCTCAAAGATCAGACCAGCATCGACATGGACGATCTGGCAAAAGCGCTGCAGGAAAAACACAACAGTGAATATATAAGCGAAGGCGACAAGAGCGGCCTGCGCAAGTTTTATCACATCAATTTTGACGATGTAGAGCGCTTTATCCTCTATATCCCCGCTACCAGCATGCGCGTCAATGAAGTTGCGATCATTCAGGCAAAAGGAGAAGCGCAGGCAGAATCGATCTTTCAGGCAGTAAACAAGCGCAAAGAGGAACAACTGCACGCATTTGAAGGCTATGGCATCGAACAATGTGAATTATTGAAGCAGGCGATCCTCATGCGCAAAGGCAACTATGTGATCTATGTCGTCGGCGAAGATGCCAAAGATCTGTATCAGATCATCGAAACGGAGGTGCACGGATGAGTTTCAACAGTATCTTTTTTCTTTTCAGTGCGCTGCCGCTATTTTATGCGCTATATCTTTTGACGCCGCCAAAGGGCAAACGCTACATGCTGCTGGTGATTTCCTTTGCGGCTTATTTCTGGGTAGAACCGCTGTTTTCCATCCTGCTGCTGATGCTTGCCTGCTATCTGTATCTGCTTAATCTGCGGATGCAGCAGGTACGACAATACAAAAAGCTTGCGATTTGCATGGAATTGATCGGCATCGTATTGTTTTTGCTTCTTTATTTCAAATACTATGGTTTTCTGTTATCCGGTATTTCCGCACTTACTTCATTTGATTTTACTTTGCGGCTGCTCATTGCACCGGCGGGAATCAGCTTCATCAGTTTTTCGCTTATTTCCTATGCGATCGATCTTTATCAAGGCAAACTGCAAAAGCAGCCAAAGCTCGGCGATTTCCTGCTTTATGTCTTTTATTTCCCTAAGATCATCATGGGACCGATCATGCGCTATCCGGATTTTGAGGCACAGTTAAAGCCGCTGCGCATCTCGATTGCTGCGACCCATGAAGGGCTTTGCCGTTTTGTCATCGGCCTTGCCAAAAAGGTGATCCTCGCCAATACATTTGCTTTCTTATTTGAACAGATCAGCGCCAATGCCGCATTATCTATGCTCAGTGCATGGATCGGTGCATTCGCCTTTACTTTTCAGATTTATTTTGATTTCAGCGGATACAGCGATATGGCAATCGGTTTGAGCCTGCTGCTTGGTATTCGCATGCCGGAAAATTTCCATTATCCTTATATGGCAAACAGCATCAAAGACTTTTGGAAACGCTGGCATATCACCCTCAGTACGTGGTTCAAAGATTATGTCTACATTCCCCTTGGCGGCAGCCGCTGCAAGCTTCCCAGAGTGATCTTAAACACCTTTATCGTGTGGTCGCTGACCGGCTTATGGCATGGCGCCAGCTGGAATTTTGTATTATGGGGCATTTACTATTTTGTCCTGCTGATGCTAGAACGCTATGTGCTTGGCGGCTTCTTGCGGAAATGTCCGCAGGCACTGCGGATCTTGCTTACCTTTTTACTTGTCGCGATCGGCTGGATGCTGTTCGCATTCCCGGATCTTGCGCAAATGAGCGATTATCTCAAAGCGATGTTTGGGGCAAACGGTTTGATAGATGAACAGTCTTTCTGGTATTTCAAAAATCATCTGTTCTATTTCCTCTGTGCCGTCATTGCCTCTACCCCGCTCTTTCACCAGATCTATCTTCGCACCAAAGCAGCACTGCGCCTGCCCCTGCATGATCTGATGATCCTCGGATTGTTCATTCTCAGCATCTGTTATCTGGTTACTTCGACATTCCAGCCGTTTCTCTATACGCAGTTTTAGAAAGGAGCGCTTATGAAGGAAAAATATTATCAGTTGGCCTTTGTGATCATCATGATGGTCCTCATCACTGCCCTGTCGCTTTATGCCTGGCAAAAGCCGCAACAGACGTTCTCCGAAACCGAAAAACGCAATCTGACGACCAAGCAGGCGCTGGAGGGCACTTCATTGCTGGATGGCACTTATCAGGAAAACTATGAAACGATGAAAAACGACCAGTTCCCGATGCGTGAGCAATTCGTCAGCATGCACGCGATCTTCGATCAGCTGATGGGCAATCGCAAAAGCAAAGATGTCTATCTTGGCAAAGATGCGCTGGTACAGGACTATACGCCGATGTCCGCTGCACAGATGAATAAGATGACAGAGGCGATCACCGCTTTTCAAAGCGCCCATCCCGATGTTGCCATGCAGATGATGATCGCTCCTACCGCCATTGGTCTAAGCGACAATGCTTTGCCTTTCGGCGCCCCGCGTGCGAAACAGGAAAACGACATCAAAACCTTTTATCAAAAGGTATCGCCTATGAATTGCATCGATCTGATCGAGCCTTTTGAGAAAAGCGAAGATCTATTATATTATCGCAGTGATCATCACTGGACCAGCAGCGGCGCCAAGCTGGCATTTGATACTTATGCAAAGGCTCTTTCATTAGATACCGGCGCCAACAGCTATGAACAGCTTTATGTGAAAAACGATTTCTACGGCACCTTGGCAAGCAAGACCGGAATTTACCGCTACCCGGATGAAATCAGCGTCTATCTCAATCAAAACAGCGATGATGTCTACCGCGTTACCTACAGTGATATCGAAGCTAGCGAATATACGCTGTTCGACAGTACAAAACTAGCTTCGGACAATCCTTATGATTTTTTCTTAAAAGGCAATCATCCCCTTGTTCAGATCGAAACCGCTTCTACCAGAAGAAATCATCTGCTCGTCATCAAGGACAGTTACGCCAATGCCCTGATTCCGTTTTTAACTCCCTATTACAGTACGATCACGATCATCGATCCACGCTATTACTTTGACAGCGTCAATGCCCTGATGCAGGAAAAACAGATCACCGATGTCTTATTCCTCTATAATATGACGACGCTCTCTCAAGATACCTCGTTGATCGACGCACTGGCATCTTAACGGATCAAAAAAACAACAAAAGCAGGAAAAAAGCACATACCTAAGCAAATGCGCTCTGTTATGTGCTTTTTTTGATTTCTAATGAATTAGCCTGCGCAGCCGGTGCCATCCTCACATCCGCTGCATCCGCCGCAAGACTGTGCCGCCATCTGTTGTTCATACACCAATGTGTCGATTACAAGACATTCCACTTCTACTAAGACATCTTTTGGCAGTTTTGCGACCTCAACACAGCTTCTTGCCGGATAAGGCTGCGTAAAATAAGAACCATATACTTCATTGAATGCGTTAAAATCATTCAAATCCTTCATAAATACCGTTGTTTTCACAAGATGGCGATGCGCTAAGCCCATTTCCGCAAGCACTGCACCGATATTTTTCATGACCTGATGCGTCTGCTCCTCAATCGTTGTTCCCACTACTTCTCCTGTCTTCGGATCTAACGGGATCTGTCCTGACAGATACACAAAGTCGCCCAGTTTTACAGCCGGTGAATACGGCCCGATTGCCTTCGGTGCATGTTCCGAATGAATTGCATTGATAAACATCTTCTAAATCCTCCTTTGTATCGCATGATGCTTTTTATAGAACAGGTGTGATTTCATCATTCCCATTCAGGATAATACGGCTCTCGATTCTTCAAGAGCTTCCATTTACGGCGGCGGTATTTTCTCGATAGCCACCATGTCAATACCCCGACGGGAACAGCAGCTAATGCAAGCAGCGACAAGGCATCATTTACATTTTCGATCATACGCTCACCTCGTGTGTATTCTATCATATTTTACCTATGCTTTCAATTCTCAAACACTTTCCCTTCCTTCTTCCTATTTCCGTCATAGGATCGTTTCTGCCATACAATAGAAAACAAGCTTTTATGCAAAAAGAGCGCTGATTCAAAAACAGCAGCGCAGTCCTTTTTGACTGCCGCCACTACAAAAACGCTTCTATCCTATCATCCATATTCCCATTGATCATATATAAAAAAGGAAGGTGTTCCTTCCCATCTACTTTCGCTCATTCCAGTTTCCGCTATATACCTCATGGACACAACTGCTCAAACAGATCGAATCATCATTCAGATATAATAAATTGTAACCGCCTTTGCTGGTACCGATCGCCATATGAGAAAGCAGCTGATTGCGGACACCGTGGTAGAAAGCCGCGATCATGCCGGTACCGCAGCTCAGTGTTTCCCCTACGCCGAGCTCATATGTCGTCATTTCAAAATGCGTATCATCCCGGTATTTCACCACATCGACATTGTCATCCTCGCTTTGCGTATATGCGGATACAATGAGATGATTGACACCGCTGTTATAGCGATTTTCCTCCAGCACTTTTGGAATCGGTGCGTACAGCGTCGCAATATGATCGTTTAACGCCACTGTGTAGGTCTGTCCTAAAATAGTAATCTCGATCTTTGACAGATGGCGTTTCGTACAGATGTGATGTGCAACACAGCGGATCCCGTTTCCACACATATTGGCAACACTGCCATCCGCATTATAATGAAGATAGCGGACCTGTTCCTCTTCCGCTACGCACAAGATCCCATCGGCACCGATCCCCTTATGGCGATCACACAGCATCGTGATCTGTGATGGATGCATCTTATGCGATGATTCCAATAAAATAAAGTCATTGCCATTGACATGGTATTTCCAAAATTTCACAGTCCACCTCCTGTATAACTATATGTACGCGTATCAGAATAATGTCAGGAGGTAAAATGAAATGAAAAAATCAAAGACAAACAAAAAAGAACGCTTTGTGGCAGTACGACGCAATTCAGACGGTACCTTAAAGGAATTTAAGTCAAATTCCGGTAAAGTATATGATTATGAAATGGCGTTAGAAGCTGTAGAAGCGGGCAAGATCGAAAATGCCATTCCTTTTACCGGAAGAGACGGCGCTCGTCATATCCGCGGCATGAATGACGGAGATGAAAGTACCAATCTGACAAACTTAAAGGAATTCTAAAAATTTCCATAAAAAAAGTATAGGCTCCTGTCTTGGCAGCAGCCTGTACTTTTTATTTTTAGGAGATGATCTCTACTTCGACCTGCAGCGCACTTGGATAATCGATCAAAACAATGTGATAAATCACACTGACCGCAATCAACAGACAAACAAAGCTGCCGATCATGAGCACGACGCCCATCATCTGCAACAGATGGATCGATGTCTGCAGCGTTACCATTTGCAATGCCTGCGCCGCAAATGCACCGAAGCCGATGAGCATGACACCCATGATGCCCAATATCCATAACAGACCTTTCCGGCACCCTTTCAAGGGAGATGGGAATAATCCGATGATGAGCAAGGCCGCCAGAACGATCTCATAGAAGGACGTTGAAAAAACAAGGATACCGAGGATCTTCCAAAAGGAGAGCGAGCCAAGTGATAGAAACTGCATGACCACCCTTGCCAGATACGCGTAGGACAGCACCTGATTGGACAATAAAGCAAATAATTCTTCTTGCCCCTTTATGGAAAACAAAGCAAATCCCAACAGGATCTGTATAACGAGCAGCCAAATCATGCAGCCAAATAAAAGCAAATAGAAGAAACAGCTGCGTTTTTCCGCTGTATCCACAAAACGATCTACTCGATACATTCTAAAAAATCCTCGCCCTTGATCGTTTCATGTGCACAAAGGCCCGGATACCCTAACTGCCGCAGCACTTCATACACGATGATCGCCGCACAGTTGGATAAATTCAAAGAGCGGGCATTCGGCACCATCGGCAGGCGCATGCAGTGATCCAAATGTTCTTTTAGGATATGCTTGTCCACACCGGTGCTCTCTTTGCCCAGGATCAGATATATATCTCCCTCACAGGCACGAAAATCAAAATCCGAAGGTGCCTTTTTGCCGTAACGGGTCATAAAATAATAATTCTTGCTGGGATTTTCCGCAACAAACGCGTCCCAGTTGGGATAAATGGTATAATGCAGATCCTTGATATAGTCCATACCTGCTCTTCGCACATATTTTTCCTCCAAGGAAAAGCCCAGCGGTTCGATCAAATGCAGGTTTGCGCCGGCGGCCATGCAGGTGCGCATGATATTGCCGGTATTCTGTGGAATTTCCGGTTCATATAAAACAACGTGCAGCATCTTGTTATCCCTCTTTTCGTAAATGTTCGATAAACTGCGCCAGCGCTCTGGCTCGATGGCTGACCGCATTTTTCTGTTCTTCGCTCACGTTGGCAAGGGTCGTTTGAAAGGGCGGATAATAGAAGATCGGATCATAGCCGAAGCCTTTTTCACCGATGATCTGATGAGCGACTTCTCCTTCAACGATACCTTCAAATACCGCTTCTTCTCCCTTTTCATTCACATAAGCGATCGCACAGATAAACTGACAGCCGCGATCATCGCTTTGATCTGCCTGTTCGATGATATAGCGGTTCTTCTCTTCATAAGGCGTATCTCTTCCCATAAAACGCGCTGAATACACCCCGGGTGCTCCACCCATACAGTTTACCGCCAAACCGGAATCATCGGCAATACAGGCGATATGCTTTGCCTCATAAACGCCTCTTGCTTTTAATAAGGCATTCTCCGCAAAGGTCGTACCGGTTTCTTCCACCTCCAGATCTTCTTCCAGATCAAGCAGGCTCAGCACCCGATAGCCAAACGGTTCCAGCATCGCCCGGAATTCTTCCACTTTATGTGCGTTCTTTGTTGCGATCATCAATTCTTTCATATACATGCTCCCATCTTTTCATGCTATTTATTTTAGCAGATTTTCCTGCTTATGAAAAGGCAAACTCCACTGTGCAGGGAAAGTGTAACAGCATTTGCAGATTGCTTTTTCTTGTGTTATTCTATATAACTGTAAAAGAGGTGTGAAAAGATGAAAGCCTGTCTATTTGACCTAGACAATACATTGATCGATTCTATGCATGTATGGGAGGAAGCAGTGATCCGTTTATTTGATCAGTTATCCCTGACCATGGATCTAGAGGAAGCAAGAACATTATTCGGGAAGATGAAATTTTCCGAGGTGCTACATGAGATCAAGAACCGTTTTGCATTATCGCAAAGCGAATCGCAGTTAAAGGATCTGGTCATCGCCGATGTGAAGGACCAGTATCTGCATCACATTCAGCCAAAGGAAGGCGCCGTCGCTTTTGTAAAAGCAGCCAAGGCAAGCGGATATCGACTTTGCGTCGTAACCTCTAATGATGAGAAATTGACCCATCATGTCCTGAAACGCATCGGGATCTTAGATGATTTTGCCTTTGTCTTATCGGCGGAAAGCGCAAATTTAAGCAAACAGGATTCCCTGATCTGGGAAACCGCGATCAAACGCCTGCATGTCGAGGCAAAAGACTGCGTCGTTTTCGAAGATTCTTTGCATGCGATGGAAAGCGCCAAGGCACTCGGGTGCTATGTGATTTCCCTGGCCAAACCATGCAAAGAAGAAATCAGACGTTGTGCCGATGAATGTCATCGTGATTTTACCACGATCAAGCTGCCTGCTCTTACCAATGCACATGTGGAAAAAAGCTGATACTTTCCTGCTTTGCAAAAAGCAAAAAAAGCGTGTCCTGATGAAAGAACGCGCTTTTTTATTGCATTAAAGCCATTACATAAATTTGACAGGGATTCCACTCATCCCAAAGCGTTGGGAACACCTCAAATTCTTTGAAGCCAAGGCATATGTAAAATTTATTTGTATTGTCATATTCCCTATATCGTCCCATTTGAACAGTTTTTACCTGAATAAAAGAAAATCCGTCTTTGGTAGCTTTTTCTTTTGCCAGCATAAATAACTTTCGTCCTATCCCATGATGATGAAATTCTTTCAGCACGCCCATAACCGCCAATTCTACTGTATCTTTCCCGGTTTCCTTCAAGCAAAGGAAGCCGATTGGCGTTTCTTCCTCCATAGCAGCAAAAAACGGCTGCTCGGCACTGTCTTTTATATATTTTTCCCTTGCTTCCGGGAGTGCGAACCACTCAGGTAAAGCCTCTAATATTTTGCGGGATATGATTTGTTTTTCATTAGGATCTTCAATTTGTATGACCATTTTTCATCCTCCTCAAATTTGTACGAAGCAGCAAAAAAAGTCGCCCTCACATCGTTTAATGCCATTACGGCGCAAAGCAGTGATAATCATAGTTATTTTGCGTGCCGTATCTGTAAAACAGTCCGTATTCGCAAGGGTTTCATAGACATGCGCCCTTGACATAACGCAAAGCGAATACTATTTTTATAAATGCGATCAAGTAATGACTGCCTGATCAGGCAAACAGGCTTTCATCTGGGAAAGCCTGTTTTTCTTCATTTACCCTTTTACAGAAAAAGGGTTTCCAGCTCTTTGAAAGAATCGATTTTTGAAAGAAAACGTGATGCTTCGCCAAACCCATACGCCGCATAAATAAAATCCAGTCCCGCAAGCTCACATGCCTGCAAATCTTTTTGCGTATCACCGATATAAACGCACTGCTTTGGTGTAAAACCATTGCGTTTCATGATCAGCTTCAGATTTTCGCCTTTTTCCAATCTGGTCTTGCCATAAGTTTCAAAATCTTTGAAATACGGGCTTAACCCATGTGCCGCAAACATCGCTTCCACATAGCCATCCTGTGCATTGGTTACGATCATCAGCGTATATCGTCCAGATAAACGAGATAATCCTTCCACCACATCCGGATAAAGCGTGCCGCCATGCTGAGATAGATATTCATTTTCATGATCCATACACTTTAATACCAGTTCCATGCGCTCCTCTTGATCTAACTGCGGGAAAAAGGCATCGGCAATTTCATCAATGGTCATGCCTTGTACGGCTTCGATCTGTTCTTGGGTCAAATACTGCTTCCATCCCTTTTCCTGTTCCAGTTTTTCATTATAAGCTGCACATACGCCTTTTGTGGCATCCCACAGCGTACCATCCATATCAAATATCAGGCATTGTTTCTGTTCCATATGATTCCTTCCTTTCCAAATGCTTCATAAGTAAAAAAACAGCTGTTCCTCTGCCGTTTTTTATGAAAAATAGAAAATCATGACGATTGCTACAACAAAAGCAAGCAGGATACTGCCTTTCATTTCACGATCGGATTGCTCTTGCCAAGCATAATAAGCATTCAATGCAAAATAGATGATCATAAGACCGCCGGCAACCAATAACTCGGCTTGTATCGGGCCAAAACGCATCAGGATCATCAGGGCAAGCACCATGATCAATATGGCGAAGATAAAACGTGTCCGCTCTTTCGTATTCATAACGATCCTCCCTTAAACAATTTTATTATAGCATGGGCAAAAAGAAAATTCTACTCTTGGCAGGATGGTGTTGGAGCGGCGCTGATTTCATGTTAAAATGGGAACGGTGAGAATATGAAATGGAATGAGATCACAAGTATTGAACAAGCGCTGCACTTAAAGCAAACCCAGCCGGAAGCATTTGCGCAGATGTTAAAGGAAGCGGATCTGAGCTTTGATTATTTGGCGGGAAGCAGTCTGTATCTGTTTCAAAAGCGCGGAATGTTTCGCAATAATACAGATACGGCTATGCTGGGACAGTTTATGGAAATTCGTAAAGGAGAAACGGTACTAGACATCGGCACGAATAACGGCGCCCTTTTGTTATATGCGTCTTTGCAGGGAGCAGGCAGCTGTATCGGGGTGGAAATACAGGAAGAAGCGTGTGAGCTGGCAGCGTTCAATCTGCAGCTGCATCAGATCGATGCGCGTATTCTTGCCGGCGATATTAAAGACGTAAGCGGCATCAAGGCTGATGTGATCGTTTCCAATCCACCATATTTCCCTGCTCCCGATGCACGGGTAAAACCGACGAGCCGTCAGATTGCCAGACATGAATTTTATTTGGATCTGGAAACACTGATTCAGTGCATCAGCGAGCTGATTGCGGAAAACGGACGCTGCTATATCGTGCATCGTGCGGATCGCATCTGTGATCTGGTTGCTTTATTGCAGCAGCACAGCATGGAGATCAAACGGATGCAGTTTGTATATGACGAAGCTAAGGCCGATGCCCGCAGCGTCATCATCGAAGCCAAGCGGCATGCCAAAAGCGGATGCAGAGTCGTTAAACCAATCATTTTAACAAGATAAAAAAACATGCGTTTCACTCGTTTTTCAAAAGCAGGAAGCAATCGAAAGACGAATGAAACGCATTTTCATTTATTTACCTATGAGCGTAGTCCGCATACCAAACGAAACTAACGCTTTAATAAGCCGGAGACGCGTTTATAGGAAAGCGCTACGATGAGCGAACTGAGCGTCGCCTTCACAAAGTTGAATGGGGCGGTCATCAGCAGCACAAACATGAATAAGCTGTCAATATTTCCATTCAGCGCCGTACCTGCCGCAATCAGATCATCCATCGGCATCGGCAGCATCGCGCTGTACATCGGTAAGATGAAAAAATAATTGATCAAGGTACCGGCAATCGTCATGCACAGTGTACCGATTCCAAGCGCCAGCCAAGCATGCTGCTTATCTTTATGACGCTGATAGTAAATCGCAGCCGGAATGACATAGGCACATCCGACCAAGAAATTCGACAGTTCGCCGACCCCGGCTGTTACAGTGGAATTAACGAGCAGATTCAGCAGGATCTTAATTGCTTCGATCATGACCGCCGCAAGTGGGCCAAGCGCAAAACCGCCGATCATGACGACCACTTCATCGAACCCTAGTTTATAAAATGATACAAAGAAGGGAATCGGAACCTCAAACATCATCACTAGGAACGCAAATGCTCCTAACACTGCCACCTTGGCAATCATTTGGGCGCTTAAGAAAGGCGCCTTTTTTGTTGAAACGAACTCTGACATCTTTTCTCCTCCTCATCGTCAGTTCCTTTTCTCAAAAAGAAAAAAGGTCTTTCAACAAAACCTTTTGGGACACAAAAAAACTACTTCTTTCATCCAGACTATACTGTCGGTTTTGGAATTTCACCAAATCCTGCGTGTTCACGCTCGCGGACTTTACCGCCGATCGGGAATTGCACCCTGCCCTGAAGTTTTGTCGCTGTCATTATATGGCAAAAGAAGTGATCTGTCAATCAAAATGCGTATTTAGGTATCTTCACCGCCAATAAGAAGATCAGTTTTTCGCAAGTACTGCAAGAAGCCTTCATTTCAAAACTTCGCTCCTGATGGCATTTCTCCTGCACGCGCACGGGTGCTTTATCATTGCGGCTCATCCATTCGCAAGTTTATGGCAGTTTTTCTACTTTCCTTATCATCTTTTATCTTCCCTTAAAGTAAAACTTTCCGTTTTGCTTATCAATATCCATTATAAATGATAAAACCAGTCATAATAATGTTTTTTGCATAGCATAAACGAACAAAAAAACCGCCTATTTAAGCGGTATTGCTCAAAATGGGGCGACCGATGGGAATCGAACCCACGAATGACGGAGCCACAATCCGTTGTGTTAACCACTTCACCACGGTCGCCATTTATCAAATGCTTTGTAATTATAGCGTATTCCCCTTTGTTTGTAAATACTTTTATTGAGTTTTTTTCATTTTATTGCTATAATCGTTAGTAGCGAAAAATAAGGGAGTGATAGCATGAAAAAAATCGCAGTGCTGTGCGATTCCGCGGCCGATATTTCAAAAGAAGCCGCAAAAGCGCTCGATATACATGTCATACGAATGCCGCTGATGGTAGAAGACAAAACCTACATAGAGGAAGTCGATATTTCTCAAGAGGATATCATCCGCATGCTGAAAGAAGGCAAAACGATCAAAACAACACAGCCGCCAATCGGAGAGGTTACCGCGTTATGGGAGCAGCTGCTCACACAGTACGATGAAATATTTTATCTGCCGTTATCAAGAGAATTAAGCGGCACTTGTGAAAATGCGATCGCCGCAAGCAAGGAATACGATGGAAAAGTTACCGTTGTGAACAGTACCTTTGCCTGCTATCCGATCATCTTGATGCTGGAACAGGCAAGAAAACTGTTTCAACAGGGCTATTCCTGTAAACAAGTAAAAGAGATGTTTGAGAAGCAAGGTGAATTATATGCCATCTTGATTCCCGAAAATCTGACGACCTTAAAAAACGGAGGGCGTATCTCTCCGGCTGCGGCCGCATTAGCCGGTTTATTGAAAATTCATCCACTGCTGACGATCGAAGAAGGCAGAATCGATGTCTATGATAAGGTTCGCACCTTAAACAAAGCCTATAAAGAAGGACTTGCGGCGGTCATGAAAGGCATAGAAAATGCAGAGGATTATGACTGGATGATCATTGATGCGGACAATCGCAGCGCCAGTGATGCTTTGAAAGGCATGATGGAAGAAGCATTGGGGGTTCCCGTACAGCAGACAACCTTTCGCTCTATCATCATGTCCCATACCGGCGTGGGAACGATCGCATTCGGACGAATCCGCAAAGTCGTTCCACAGGAAGCACCCCAAGAAGCAGCATAAGCATGACAAGGAAGGCAATGCGCCTTCCTTTTTTAATCGACCAGCATCGTATAAGAAGCAACTTCCCCCATCGTTTCATAGTCGATCAACGGCAAACGCAAAGGAAAAGATACTTTTACCTGATAGCGTTCTCCCACCTCCCTAATTTCCAGTTCTAAATTCGGATACTGTTCCTCCACTGCCGTGATCAGTTCCTCCACACTACTGTCATAGCGATTCTGATGTTCGATCGCCGATACCGCATACTCCTTCAAATAGCGGGCGTGGTTGTATTGCATCAAGATGTCGATAAAATTGATTCCCAGCACCAGAAACGGCATGGAAAATACCATCAAAAACGCGAACTCAAATGACCCTTTCATCTCATCCTCCTGTTTCACTCGTCATCTGATTCCACTGCTGCTCCAGTGTTTCCTGCATGATCTCCTTAAATCCATCTGAAAATGCAATCATACCGGTCGCAATGATCGTTACCACCAGCACAAGACCATATTCCTCAAAAAATGCTTTCATCCCATCACCCCCTTTCCGAATAATTGAAGGATCATTTCAAACATCACTGCCATAAATACGACCGTTACCCCAAACAGCGGCAGCATGCCCCACCACTGATAGATCGCCGTTTCTTCCTCGCTTCTTTTTTGTCGCTGCTTTCTAAGCCATCTGGTCGTCGTTTGTATCATGCCGTTCAATTGCCGATCACAGTCTGTTTCACCCACACATTGATAACGATAAAGCAGCTTCATCGCGCGTTCTACCTCCGCTAACTGGTAACGCGATAAAAACCGCAAATATGGTTCTAAAGAAATCGCATCCTTTTGCAGGGCGGCGATCAGTGCTTTCAGATCCTTTTTCATCAGCTCCGGCGAAGCAGCATAAGAAAGCTGCAATGCGGAAAGCACCGTATTGGTCTGCAATAAGATCTGAATCTGCCTAAGCCAAATCGGAAACTGAATGCGCAGCTGTGCCAATTCCTTACGATACTGCCTGCGTTTTTTCCAGTAATCCTTTTTCAGCAGGTAGAGAAACGACGCACCGATCACCAGAAGCATGCGGTTATCATGCCCGCAAAGCGGATACAGTATAAGACAATAACAAAACGGCAAGGCCCGATACAATCGCTTCGTCATCGTCTCTTCCCCGCTATAACGCCCTTCATCCTTTTCCTGCAAAAGCAAGGCAAGAAAAGCAACACATTCTTTATGAAAGTAAGTCAAAACCACAAACACAGCGACAATTACGATTACTTCAGCCATATACACTCCTTTTCATCGATCCAAGTTTTTTTCAAAATACGATGCGCATTCCAAAGTGTCAGAAGCAGACAGATGAAAAAGAATACCATCGCATACTGATACCATTCACCGACTAGCTCTGTTTCCAACTGCCGCAGCATGTTTTTTGCCAGAAACGCAATGACAGCGGACATCACACATAAAATCAAGATCCGGTTTTTACTGCTCAACTGTTCTTGCTTATAGGCATACGTATCTTCGATCCAATCATCAATATCCTCTAAGATCAAATCCAGTCCCTGTTCTTTTAGATCACCGCCCTGTGCTTCCAATGTTTCCATGCACATGAACGTATGGTGAATGATAAAGTGTGGATGATCCTCATAGAGCAGCATACATGCATCTTGCAAAGAACAGCCCCGATCAAGCGCCGCCACACATTGCGCAATGCGTTTTTGAAAATCTATGGAAACATAAGCGCCGCACTCTCGCATCGCCTGATATACTTTCTGATATTGCCGAAATAAAGCGATCAAATGCTGTAAAAACAATGTCATATCACGAAAGCGCTGTTCTTCCATCCGCTGTGCCAAAATACAGAAAAGCATATCCGGAAGCAGAAAGACAGTGATCAGATAAAGCGGCATTTGATACACCAGACGCAGCGAAAACAGCTGAAAGAAACAAAAGACAACAGCCATGACCAATAAGATCAATGCAATGTGCTGGAAGATCTGATAGTGATAGCCCAAATAGGAAAACTGCTCTTTCAGCATCCGATATGCATGTTTGCTTAAAATATGATATTTCATACAAAAGCGCCACCGCGTATAGAAAAGCACTGTGAGCATCAGCGTGATCAAACCGCTCAAGAGCATGTTTTCTTTCTCCTTTCCTTCATCGGATACAGCTTTTTATACAGCGGCTTCGGCAGTTCTTCTAAAGACAGCTTTTGTCCATCATAGATCATCGTACTGCACAAATGCGCTTCATTGGTAAAAACCACCGCTTCTGCGATCTGCCGTCTGATACCGTTGTCCGTTACGCTTGCCTGCAGATAAACACCGATATCTACCGCTTCATACATCATTTCCAATTTTGCTTCCAGCTGCGCATAGCCGTCCGGAAACATCTGTATCATACGCTTTGGGATCGAAGCTGCTTGAGAACAGTGAATCGTCGATAACAAATGCGCGCCGGTAGACACCGCCTCCAACAAATAAACCACTTCATGTGAGCGGATCTCACTTACCAAAAGCCAGTCCGGTTTTTGTCTTAAACTCGCTTTGATCGCATCGCTGTATGTAAAACGCTCATTCACTTTCAGCGCAACACAATCGCTTGCCGGATGAATGATGTGGTGCCGCAGCTCCAATGTATCTTCGATCGTAATGATGCGCTGATGCGATGGAATATAGGAAGCCAAAAACTTGATCAATTCCGTTTTCCCGACCCCCGGAAGCCCACCGACCATGATATTGCATCCCTTCTGTACCGCCAGCTTCAAAAAGTCAAGCAGTGCGGCAGGCGCATATTTTTCTTTGATCAGCATCGATCGCGAAAGTCGTTGCACAGCCGGCGTTTTGCGGATCGAAATACTGATGCCGCTTTTTGAAACGGAGGGGTGCAGGATCGAGATACGCATATCCTCTGTTTCCGCCTCTAAAAGCGGATTGGTAACATTAAAAGGGAGATTGAGACGATTGGCAACCTGAAAGCAAAACTGCTCGATCTCATCATCACAAAACGTATCATCACGATAGCGTCCTTTTTTCAGATGATCCAGCCACAGCATACGGCCATTATAATTCACATCTGTTATGTCAGGATCATCTAAATAAGACTGAAATAAGTAAAACAGCTCTTTCATCGCAATACCTCCAGCACTTCACTGGATGTTTTCAGCACTGCTTCTGGCTGTCGGTAGGCACTGGTGTGGATCGCATAAATATCCACGCTGCCCATTTCCAGCGCTTTTTGTAATAGCGGGATCTGTTCATCCTGCACCGCCAGCACACAAACATACGGCACCCCATCATCATCCTTTCCCAGTTCCTTTCCTTTGCGGTCCTTGATCGAAAGCACACGTACATTTTGAAGCAGCACATCACTTTTCATTCCCGCACTTCGATCATCGATCGTTACATAAACATCCACATGCTGAAACGCAACGATGCTGTTGCCCGCTGATTTCAACAAATTACAAGACAGGGAAAAAGCGCTCTGTCCCTTTTTTAACGCCAATGCCGGCGCATCCTTGAGGGTATCTGACGCTTCGATCGCCCCTTTATAAAAGAAAGAGCCTTTGGGGATCAGCCCTTCGATCGCGGCCACCTTCCCAATGATCGCCTTTTTGCTTTGATACATATTATTGCGCACTGCCTGTTTAGGCACTTCTATATAAGCGACCATTTCCTCGGTGATCTTCATTCTGGGCAAGATCGCTTCTTTGGCAACCGGCATTTTTACCATTTCATTTGTTTTCGCAAGGGCGATCATAAAGACCAATACATTTACCAAAAGCAAACTGCCTGCTAAAAGCAGTTTTCTATGTTTCTGCCCCATCTTCCCGTACCTCCTCTATCATAGTTTCACGCACTTGGATCTGCATCCCTTTCCCATTCATCTCCACTTCGACACTCGCAAACAGCGGCTCATCCATAAAGCCGATCAGACGTATCTCATAATGATAGCCACGGAGCAGATTGTTTTTGAAATAGGCTTCAAAATCCTGCATAAACGCTGCCGCGCTTAATCCATCCGTTTCACGATTTTGCTTCATCGCATAAGCCAAAGCATGCTTACAGTTGTCATAAGTCATCGACTCGACATGATCAAAAGCGATCACGCGGCAACAGACCACACAGAAAAGCGAGCCCAGCACAATGATCAAATACGTCATCACAACTGATTTCACGCTGTTTTTTCACCTCCTGCCCTCCTTATGCGACGCTTTTTAGAAAAATCCTCAAGTTTTATAAGAGTTTTCCCAAAATCAACTGTTTTCATGATAAAATACAGATTGGGTGATCATCATGAAAAACTATTACAGCATTGATATCGGCGGTACCTATACCAAGATTGCCTATCTTGATGAGGACGGTCAAATTTTACAATTGGAAAAAATCAAGACCGCTTCTCCTTCTGCCGATGCTTTCTATGATAAAGTAACTGCTTTTTTAACCCATAAAGCGTATGGGATCGGTATTTGCGCACCGGGAATCTTCCGCAATGACGGCATGATCTTAAGCGCCTCTTCGGGAAATGCGTCCCTGCTGTACCAGACGAATCCGATCTTAGAATTACAAAAGCGCACCGGGCTTGCGGCAAGCTTGCTCAACGATGCCAAAGCCTGCGGGCTATGCGAATTTTACCGCGGTGCTGCCAAAGGCAAAAAACGTGCGGCTGTTTATGTGATCGGCACCGGCATCGGCGGCTGCCTGATCGATGAAAACGGCATTCATACCGGTGCCAACGGCTTCAGCGGTGAGTTTTCCTATATGCCGATTTATCATCAGGGAGCGATCGCACAATTAGGCAATGAAGCCAGCATGACGGGACTGCTGCGCTATTATCAAAGCTTAGGGCATCCGGAAGTAGATGATACGCATATCATTACCCGGCGCTATTTTCAAAAAGAAGCGGACGCACAAAAAGCCATCGACCACTGGCTGGAGGCAATCACCATGCAGCTTATTACGATACACAGTGTCTATGATCCGCAGATCATCTGTATCGGCGGTGCAATCAGTGCACAGGCATGGGTCATTGAAGCACTGCGGGAACGCTATCGGCAAATGACCCGTTCTTTTATCTCGCCGACCTTGCCCGATCAAACGATCATTACTGCCTGTGCTTATCAAGGCGAAGCCAATTTGATCGGTGCTTTCCTGCATATGCGCAAAGAAAGTGAGGAAACAGCATGATCAAGCTAATCGTAAGCGATCTGGATGGAACGCTGTTAAATGAGAAGCATCGTATCTCCGATGTATCTTTGACCGCGATCCAGGCGGCCAGGGAAGCAGGCATTGATTTCATGATCGCGACCGGAAGACATCAGGAAAATGTCGCTTCTTTATTAAAAGATACGCCCTTGACGCCGGCTATGATCTGTATCAACGGCGCACAGTGCTTTGACGCACAAGGTCATCTATTATGGGAAGTCCCGCTTACAAGAGCAAAAACAATGGAACTATTGCATATTGCCGAAGCGTTTGGGCTGCATACACAGATCATGTGTGATCGCGGCATCTATTCCTGTGATGAGCTGGAAATCCATCGCCGTGATTTCATCGGTCAAAAGAAGATGAATGATCATGACATTGCAATGTTAAATGATTACTACGCCTTATTTCAAAAAATCAATCAGCCGACTGACTTGCCAAACGATGTTTCTATTTATAAGGTTGAATTGAACGGTGCGGAAAGTGCAAAAGCAAAAGTGGCAAAACTGCTGGAAAAAGACGAAAGCCTTGCTGTTTCCTATGCACCCGGCAGCGGTATCGAAATCAATGATATCCACGCTTCAAAAGGAGAAGCACTGCGGCGGTTTTGTAATAGCATGCACTTATATCCACAGGAAGTGATGGTGATCGGCGACAGTGGCAACGATCTTTCCATGTTCGCTTATTTCCCTTATTCCTTCGCCATGGCAAACGCCCCGCAGGAAGTCAGAAGCAAAGCCTCGCTGATTGCCAATCGCAACAGTGATGACGGCGTTGCCAGAGCGATCTTCAAAACGATTGCCAGAAACCAGAACTACTGGACCTTTCAGAAATGATCAATGGTTCTGATCGATGCTGATCATTAAAATGACAAAAAAATACGAATCTTGCAGAAGTTGGATCGTTCCTCTCCGCTTCCGGATTCGTATTTTATTTCTTTTCCCTATTTATGCTTTTCGTATGTTTTTTACTTTCGCTGTTGAAAAGAGTGCCTTCGATGCTTTGTGTACTTTCGATCCCATGCGCTTTTCTTTCGAACTTTTCATGTTGAATGAAACTAAAACAGCCTTGTTATAGTCATAAACGGCATTCACTTTTATTTTGTTAAGGGTATTCCTTTTTGTTCCTGCATACAAAGAAAACGATATTGTAAAAGCGGCAAGACGATCGAAAAAAGAATTTCTGCTAATGTATTGATGCTTGCAAATGTAGCGATCAAAAGCAGACAGAATAGCAAAAGCAGATTATAACAAGACATCGCCATACGATAAAACCAATAATCGATCGATTGATAAACAAACAGGCAGTACCAATAGCACGCAATATAGATGCCGGTACCCAGCATAGCCGCCGCAGTATGTAAAAATGACAGCATCGGCACACGCCCTTCATCATATGGCAAAATGGTAGCAATGACCATCAAGAGACAGGCAAGCGCACAATAAAGAGCAATCCTTTTGGGAATGAGAGCGGAAAGGTGTGAAATCGTCAAAAAAGCGAACCAGAAATAGCATGCGGTGCACGTTCCCCATAATACAAGCAAACCACGATGATGCAGTGCATTGCCGATGAATGACAGATTTTCGCTCAGCAGCGGTGCTTGGATCGCGATGACAAAAGAAATCAAGATCACGATAATAAGCATATAAAACTGTAGTTTTTTCCATTTTTGATATTGTTTCAGTCTGATCGTATTCATAGGAAACAGTATAGACGATTTTTCATAAAAAATCTACTGTTGACGCGTTTGATAGGCTATCCAACCTCGCAACTTTATTTTTACCTCATACAGTAAAGCAGCAGGATAACTGCGAAGGAGGTATTGCATATGAATCGTCGATGTGATTATATGGACTGCGGTTTTGAAACATGTGAGTGCTGTTCATCTTGTCCATGTCCCCCACATCACTGTGTAGGACCAACCGGGCCAACCGGCCCACAAGGGCCAAGAGGACCAATGGGACCTAGAGGAGCAACAGGACCGATGGGACCGATGGGACTGCGCGGAGCAACCGGTGCAACCGGAGAACAAGGAGCACAGGGACCATTTGGGCCACAAGGGCCGCAAGGAGAAACCGGTGCGACCGGAGCAACAGGCGCTACCGGAGCGACCGGAGCAACCGGTGCGACCGGAGCGATTGGACCAATGGGAGCACAAGGGGTTCAGGGTGTTACCGGACCAACCGGGCCAACAGGACCTACCGGAGCAACCGGACCTGCAGGACCACAGGGAATCCAAGGTCCAACAGGACCAACGGGAGCGACCGGACCAACCGGTGCAGCTGGACCTACCGGAGCTACCGGTACAACTGGGCCACAGGGTGAACAAGGTGTGCAAGGCATACAAGGAGTACAAGGGCCAACAGGGCCGACCGGGCCACAGGGCATCCAAGGTATTCAAGGCATAAGCGGTCCTGCCGGAGCAACCGGCCCTACGGGACCAACAGGGCCACAAGGCATACAAGGAGCAGCCGGTCCTACGGGGCCAACGGGAGCAACTGGACCTACCGGGGCTACCGGACCTGCCGGACCTGCCGGAGAACAAGGAATCCAAGGTTTTGCCGGCGTTACCGGTGCGACAGGTGAGATCGGACCGATCGGGGCAACAGGGCCTACCGGAGCTACCGGACCTATGGGAATGACTGGGCCTACCGGAGCTACCGGACCTATGGGAATGACTGGGCCTACTGGGCCTACCGGTACCACAGGTTCTACCGGAAGCACTGGACCGATCGGACCAACCGGTGTTACAGGTGCAACTGGACCACAGGGTATCCAAGGCCCAACCGGTGCGACAGGTCCTAGCGGAGCAACCGGCGCAACGGGTGCAACCGGGGCAACGGGCCCTACTGGTATAACAGGCGTAACTGGACCTACGGGACCTACCGGAGCAACAGGACCAAGTGGCGCAACCGGAGCTACCGGTGCGACAGGTCCTAGCGGAGCAACCGGCGCAACGGGTGCAACCGGAACAGCCGGCAGCGGTTTGGTCGCTTATGGTGGAAAATACAATGCAACAGCGAGAACGATCCATCTTTCATCAGGTGTTCCGGAAACCTTGCCGCTTGCAGTTGCGATGCAGGCACACAATGTAACGCTTTCGCCGACTGACAGCCTGACCGTACAAACTGCCGGTGATTATGAAATCAACTATATGTTCAACGCATCATCAACTCTAGGCACCGTTGTTACCTTGGCGGTACGAAAAAACGGCACCAGCATCGTCAGCACACAAGAACGTCATTTGCTTGCGGTCGGAGTGGAATCCATCTATTCCGGAAGCGTCATCGAACCATTGAATGCCGGTGATGTGATCACCATTTCAGTTTCTTCCCTGCTCTCTTTGAACCTCAATTTGGGAACCGGCGTCAGTGTTTCCCTGTCTATCAAAAAACTGAGCAGCTGATCGCTTCACACATCAATAAATACCCTGTATCGAAATGGATACAGGGTGTTTTCTGTTTTTCTGTTTGTTTAACTGCTTTTTTTCTTTTCCTTAGCCTTTTGCATGATAATAGTGCTTCATGCGATGATTCTGCACAATGATCCATAATGCACCGACGATCATCAAAACAAACACTGCGATAAATGCCAAATAACCATAGCCAGCCAGTTCATATACGCCGACCGCTCTTGCCAGCAGCATAAAGAACAGCCATTTTATTGGTACATATAGCACCAGCGCACAGACAAATGACAATAGCAGCGACAACATGACCCGCACCCAATTCCAGCTTCTGATAAAATAGGCGGAATAGCCGACTGCCTGCATAAAATACAGCTGTTTCTTTTTATGCATATGATCTTCCGCGATATTGGCGCCGATCAAGATCACCAGCAGCAGCACCATCAAACTCATGACCGCCACCATGATCGAGAACGTCTTTTCCTGCACCTTCGCATTGGTTTCATTCAACTGCTCTAACATCGCCGCATATGGCACATAGGAAATGCCTTCCTGCTTCAGCCACTGCTCGAAATCTTGATGCGCAACGCCTTCCTTCAGATTTACGATCGTACCGCCGCTCAGATCGCGCGTTACATCATTCTCAGCTAAGATATAGGGTTCTATTCCATCTTCATTTCTGAAAATACTGAAAGAACTGTAACCGTTGTTCAACAAAGAATCCGTATTGCCCTTGATATAGACCGAATTGCCTCCATTGGCATAGTAGCCGTAAGGAATATCATCATAACTCAGCGTTCCTTCGTTGATGCCGCTGACAATATCATGCTCATCCGCAAAAGCAGCGCCTTTCATATCCATGATCCTTCTTGACAAGACCACCTGCATATCCTTGTAATACCAGCCGTATTCAATGATAAACATCTCTGCCTTCGATGGGTAGGTGCCCGCATGCAGATCCACAAACGGCGCCATGTCATCGTAAATACGCATCAGCTTTGCCGGATAATACAGATAAACACTGATATCATCGATCTCACCGACTTTTTCTTTATAATATTTATTTTCAGCCGACAGATAGGAGATATCCTTGGCATAGTTTTCCTGCAATGCCGCATACTGCGCTTCATTCAGCCCGCCGATGGTATAGTCGAAATGAATGCCTACCGTCGTTTCGTTATACAGATTCGCCAAGCTTTGATAAGCATGATAAGTTAAAAGCAGACACAGGATCAAAAACGTCGATGCCAAGGTCGTACGCATCAATTTCCACTTGCTTGCGATCAGATCCCGCCATGCAAAAGCCGACAGCTGATGGCGAAAAGAAATGCGGCGATGCACATGTCGCTGGATCGTCAGATCTTTTTCCTTCAGCGAATGGATCATATCCTGTTTCAAGAAGGAACAAAGCGTAATGATTGTAACGACCATCAACAGCAAGCTGACGCCAACCGCCCCCGCCAGCGTAATACCGGCAATGCGCGGCGTCATTTGATAAAACGTCGATAAATATGGCATTTTATCCACACCGATCCATGCACAAACCATATCGATGACCGCCATGATGGAAACCGCGATTCCCATTAACACCAAAATTTCAAACAGATACGCATAAATGATCTGCTTGCGTTTGACACCGCTGATGTTCATCAAAGCCAGTTTTTCTTTATCCTCATCTAACTGCCGTTTCAAGAAAGCATAAAAGATAAAGAAATCGGCGATCAGCAAAGCTGCCAACAATGTATAGCTCAAAAAGCGGAAAATGCTTTGCGACATGCTTTCCTGCATCAGCAATGTATAAAACGGCTGAAATGAAATAAACGATCCGCCATCTACATTATAAGTATAAAGCGTCAATAATGTCGCCTCATCCTCCATGGAATAATTTTGATAATACAGCTGAAAGGTCTCATGATACATTTCATAAGGCTCTTCGATCTCCGTGATCTTGCCGTTTTCATGAATCTCACGGATCCGAACATTTGTTTCTACCTGATGCACCTTCGCCGTATCATAGTTGATAAAGCCCCAGTAGTCATGGTCGCTCAGTTCCTCATTCGACGCTTCAAACAGCTTCAGCGTATCCTGATCTTTTTCGCTTAAGACGCCGGTGCGCGGGTCCTCAAAGATCGAAACGATCTGATAATCCGCATCCTGTGCTTCTCCGCCGGATACAGCGATCCGCTCTAACTGCTTGCCGATCACATCATCAAAATCATCGCTTAATGATTTCGCATAACGCTCATTGACCGCAATCTCATTGCCTTTTAACTGATCCAGCGCCTTTCCCTTCACTACGTGATAGCGATTTCTGCCCCCTTCATTCAAATAGCCTTCCAAGACACAATACTGTGAAGGAATCTCTTTTTCATCAATTCCTTTTTCGATCGCCGTTAAAAAATAATTATGTTCGTAATGGGCGATCAAATCAATTTCGTTGGTTTCATTGAACGTAGACAAATACTTTTCCAGCGTATAGATCGTTCTTTGGTCATTGCCGGCTGTATAAATGGTCGTATGCGGCGCTTGGATCGCATTCATCTGATCGATCATCGTTTCATTTTTCAAAGTGATCGTCGCACTGATCTGCATCGATAAAATAGTCAGCACAAAGATGACGACCAAAATGCTGTACTGAAAGATCCGTTTTTGATAGAGCGATTGAATGATCAGCTTCATACTTTATCCACCAGTCCTTGGATCACCTTTGTCTTATCCGGCAGCGTTCCCTCTAAATATTTATCATCTAAAAAGCAACCCTTATCCATCACCAGAATACGGTTCCCATACGCCCCGATGCCGGCACTGTGCGTTACCATCAGGATCGTCTGCCCCTTTTGATTCAATTCCGCAAAGATTTCCATGATTTCTTTGGCGCTGTACTTGTCTAAAGAAGCGGTCGGTTCATCCGCAAATAAGATCGCCGGATCATTCATCATCGCTCTGGCGATTGCCACTCTCTGTTTTTCTCCGCCTGATACATGCGCCGGATATTTGTCCGCAAGATGCTCGATGCGCATCTGCTTTAACAGCGACATCGCTTTTTCATAGCCGTCTTTTGCATAAAGCAGCCTTGTCATCGCTACATTTTCCAAGATCGTTAAGTTGTCGATCATATAGTTATCCTGAAAAATAAAGCCGAACTGATGTAAACGGATCGCTTCCATCTCTTTTCGCGTGGCCTGACTCAAATCTTTCCCATCTAATAAGATCTCCCCATCGCTCGCTTTCAACAATCCGCTGATGCAGTTGAGAAATGTCGATTTCCCACATCCGCTTTCTCCCATGATCACTGTAAATTCTCCATCATGGATCGTCAGCGAAATATCTTCCAGTACCGGAATTTCTTGCTTTTCGATCCGGTATGCCTTTTTCAAATGTTTTACTTCAATCAAGCTGAACCCTCCTCACCTCACACATGATGTGTCGACTGGTTCTAGTCTACACCCATTCTATGGAAATGTAAATTGTTTTCTGAAAATAACTTAAGGTTTTTCTCTTTTTATTCATGTTCCGCTTTCAAACGTTCTGCGACTTCGCCAAGCACTTTGCCGATCGGCTCATGAATGACCAACTGGGCAAGATGATCCGCACTTGTTTCATCACGATTGATCAAAACCAGATGTTTGCCCTTAAAATAGCGCAGTAAGCCGGCTGCCGGATAAACGACCAAAGACGTTCCGCCGACGATCAACAGATCTGCCTGTGCAATTTCCCGCACCGCTGCTTCCCATACATCCTGATCCAGCCCTTCGCCATATAATACGACCTCCGGCTTGATGATCGAGGAACAATGGCGGCAGCGAGGAATCTGACCGCGTTGTGCATACACCTCTTCTAGCGTATAGAAAGCATGGCAGTGCATACAACGATTGCGATGCACGCTTCCATGCAGCTCTAATACCTTTTTGCTTCCTGCTTTTTGATGCAGGCCATCAATATTCTGCGTGATGATCGCGCTTAGCTTTCCGCTTTCCTCTAAATAAGCCAGCGCCTTGTGCGCCGCGTTGGGAAGCGCATGAGGATAGATCATCTCATGAAAATAATAGTCATAAAACGCCTGCGTATGCGCCATGAAAAAATCATGAGAAAGCATGATCTCAGCCGGATAAGGATATTTGTTCTGCTGATAAAGACCGTCGCTGCTGCGAAAATCCGGTATGTCGCTTTCCGTAGAAACCCCGGCACCGCCGAAAAATACGATGCGTTTCGCTTCTTTTATCCATTTGCATAATTGCTTGCTTTCTGCTTTCATCGTTTTCACCCTTTCTGTTCCTTGCCTTTTTGAAAAAAGGACCGATGCCGATCAGTCCTTTGTAGACGCCTCCTCATTTGGCGTATCGTTTTCTTCTTGATCCGGATCTTGATGATCATCGCCTTCACTGCTTTCCACCCGCTCATAAACAAATTCTACCCGGTCATTGAAGCTCTGTGCGACCTGTTCAAATACATAGCGCACATCAAAGCCATACGAGCCGCTCGCAAGTCCTTCCGCACGAATGCGATAAGTCGCGGCCGCATTCACATAAATGCCCTCTTTGCCCTCCTGCACATTCGATACAAACTCCACCTGCCATGCAGCGCTGCCGCTGTTCATCAGATACAGCTTCGGCACCTCGATGGCATCATTTTCATAATATTTATAATGGAAGGTTACCTCCACCCCGTCATCAATATGCGTGATCTCCTGTCTTGGGCTTAAGATCTTCGGTATCTGCACCTGTACATTTTTGCTTAACACCTCTCCATTATCCAAAGTCGCCTGCAAAGTGAAAGGCACATTTCCATAAAACTGATAGACGCCCAAAGGCATCTCAAAGTAATTCAAAGAAGTGACATCCGCTAACTTATTTTCATTGCAATACAGCTCCAGCGCACTCACTTTTGCTTCGCCCTGGGTAATCGTCCAAGATACTCTCACCGTATTGCCGCTCTTGAAATCCGCGCTCAAATAAGAAATCTCGGTCGCTGTTTCGCTCTCCTTTGGCGGCGTCGGCGTCGGATCGCTTTGTGTTTCCTTCGGCGAAGATGTCAATAAGTGATAAATGCCCAATCCCAAAGTAACACATACGATAATCGAAAGTAAAAGAACAAACATGAAATTCTGTTTCAAAAACTTCGTTACTTTCAATCTGATCAACCTCCGCTTCTTTTACCATTATACTGTTTTTTCTTTTATAACTCCATAGAAAAAAACAATTTATTCCCAAAAGCCTTTTTCTTAGCATGGCCATAGATAAAAAAAAGATACCGGACTTGCCTGATCCCGTATCTTTCTTTTACTTGCTTATTTGCTTGGCACAACGGTTCCGTTAAAAGTATCGTTGATATACTGCTGGGTCTTCTCGCTTTTTAAGATTTCCACCAGCTTCTTGACGTTTTCATTGTCTTTGTCTTCCTTGCGCACCGCTACGATATTGGCATATGTGATGGCCGCTTCATCTTCTTTATCTTCGGTTACGATTACTTTATCGATGATATCGGCGTCCAGTGCATAATTGCCGTTGATGACCGCAAAAGTGACAGATTCCAGCTGACGCGGCAGCTGAGATGCTTCAATTTCCTGAATATCGACATTCTTCGGATTTTCCACGATATCCAGTTTTGTGGCTTTGACGCCTACTCCCTCTTTCAGTTTGATGATGCCGTATTTTTCTAACAGGAGCAGTGCCCGCGCTTCATTGGTCGCATCATTTGGCACGGCGATGACATCGCCTTCATTTACATCATCTAATGAAATCGACGTTTTGCCTGCCGGATCCATCGCATAGATGCCAAGAGGCTCATAGTGGATCGCTCCTACGGAAACCAGATCACTGCCGGCATCTTCATTATAGCCGTTCAGATAAACTTCATGCTGGAAATAGTTGGCGTCCAAGCTGCCTTCATCAAGCGCCGCATTGATCTTCGTATAATCAGTAAATTCTTTGATTTCCAACTGGATGCCTTCCGCTTCCAGATCATCCTGCACAAACTTTAAGATCTGTGCGTGCGGAGCCGTCGTAGCGCCGACAACCAACGTATTTTCATCCTTTTCCTCACTTCCGCATCCACTTAACACAAGCAGGGCGCATAATGCACCAAATACAAATTTTTTCATCTTTCCTTCCTCCTTAATGTGTTGTCTTTTTTATGATTAGATCGCCGATCACCTGAATCAGGGAGACGATAATCAATATAATGATGACGATGACAAGCGTGACATCATCCATGTAGCGGTTATAGCCATAGCGAATCGCCATATCGCCTAAGCCGCCGGCACCGATCGCACCGGCAATGGCCGTTAAGCCGACCAATGAGATCAAAGTGATCGTAACCGCTCTTACCAGACTTGGTACGCTTTCCCTTAAATAAACACGGGTAATGATATCCCAAGTCGATAGTCCCATTGCCTGACTGGCTTCGATCAAACCGCTGTCAACTTCCCGAAATGCACTTTCGATCTGGCGGGCAAAAAAGGGAATCGTGCCTAAGATCAAAGCCGGATAGGCGCCTTTTACACCGATCGAAGTACCCATGATCAGGCGGGTCGGACTCGCCATGACCGCGATCAGGATCACAAAAGGGATCGAACGGAATAAATTGATAAACAGATCGACAATATTAAATAAGATGCGATTTGGCTTAATACCGTCCTTGCGGCTGACCACTACGCTCATCGCCAGTACCAGGCCTACCAAAAACGCGATCACGCCCGGGATAAAAATCATCTTTAATGTATCGATGATCGCTGTGGGAATTTCCCCTGCGATCTGACATACATTTGGAAAATACTGTTCTAACATGATCGAATCACCTCTACTTCCACCCCTTTTTCATGCAGACACTGCATCGCATGCGTAATACCGACGCTGGAGCCTGAAAACACCACGACCAGCGAACCGATCGGCTTGTCTTTTAATACTTCGATATTGCCGAAGATAATATTGGAATCCACTCCGTATTCTCTTGAAATCTTGGAAATGAGCGCCTGTGAGGTATTGTCCGCATTGTAGCGAAGCATTGCCATCGTTTCCCCGCTTTTTAGTTCTGTCAAAGGATTGCCTTCCTCGATCAGCGTATAAATGCGATTGACCGAAGCTGCCATATTGACAAAATCCTGTGTCATCTTCTCCTTTGGCTTTGCGAAAATATCGACGATGCTTCCGGTTTCGACGATCACACCGTTTTCCATGACCGCCACTTCATCACAGATCTCTTTGATGACCGCCATTTCATGCGTGATGATGACGATCGTAATGCCGGTCTTGCGATTGATATCCTTTAACAGTGCAAGAATCGAATGCGTGATCTGCGGGTCAAGGGCGCTGGTCGCTTCATCACAGAGCAGAACGCTTGGATCACACGCCAATGCTCTGGCGATCGCCACCCGTTGTTTCTGTCCACCGGAGAGCTGCGAAGGATAGGCATATTTTTTATCCGCAAGGCCGACCAAGGCAAGCAGATCGTTTACCTTCGTTTCGACCTGCTGCTTCGATAACTTCTCATGCTTGAGCGGAAACGCGACGTTATCGAACACATTGCGCTGCCGCAGCAGATTAAAATGCTGAAAGATCATGCCCATTTTCCGCCTTTTTTCTCTAAGCTGCTTGGCATTTAACGTCATCAGATCCTCCCCATCTACCCAAACCTTCCCCGCGCTTGGCCGCTCCAGCAGATTCATGCAGCGAATCAGCGTGCTTTTCCCGGCGCCGCTGTAACCGATGATGCCAAAGATCTTGCCCTTTTCAATCGTCAGCGACACATCTTTTAACGCTTCCACACTGCCATGCTTGCTGGTAAATGTTTTTGATACATGCTCTAAGCGAATCATATCCATTCCCCTTTCCTTTACAAAAAAAGACCTTCATCACTAAGGACGAAAGTCTGACTTCGTGTTACCACCTTATTTCACCGCTTCCTCACAGAAACAGCCTCATCAAGTACGCCGGCATGCCGGTTATACTCTGTCGCTTTAACGGGCGAACCCGTCATAGTCTCAAGCATGCGCATTCGACTACGCAACTCCGGAACCATCTTCAACAAGTATCTGCTTTATGTGCTTGCACCAAATGCACACTCTCTGTAAAAACTGTCCTTGCCTACTTTTTCCTTCACAGTCTTTCAATGACCATATCTTACTCTACTTTAGAAAAGATGTCAATGCAAAGATGAAAAAATATTCATGAAACTTTTTTCAATAAATCACGCATTCCGCTGTCTGCCTGTTTCCGCTCAGCTCGCCATAGCCTGATCAAATGATCAAAGCCGTTCATTTCCATTAAAGCGATATTTCATATGATAGCTTTTGCCGACCGTATCATCATCAAAATATTCACTGTAGCACAGTGCGAATTTCTTTACTTTTTTCGGGATGATAAAGACCAGTTTGCCCTTTCGCTGTTCCCCGGGGAGCAGCGTGTACTCATCGGGAAACTGTCCGTTTAAGCCAAACGCTTCCTCCGCTTCATAAGCTTCCATCTGATCGCAGCGAATCAACAGATCATCCTGATACATGCGAAAGGGCCGGCCGCTGATATTGGTGATCGTCATGTCGATGATCAGATACTGCGCCCGCTCTTCGATCACATAGCCCATCAGCTTTTTCTCCACGATTTCCATATGATGAATTTTCAAATCGAAAAACTGGGTCTGGATCTCATTTTTCATGGCGGGATTCGGGCAATAGTCATTGAGCAGGATCAAGTCCTTTCCACCGCCTGCTTTCTGTTTATATAATTCCATATCATCACTCCTTTCTTACTCTATCGTACTAAAAAAAACAGAGGAATCCTGTTGAATCATGTCGGCTTCCCCGCTTTGCGATGTGAATTGTATTTCCTTTCAAAACAAGCTATAATGAAACAAAAGGAAGTGATGTTTGATGTTTGCCTTTTTACGGCGCAAAAGCGAACCGGCTGCCGAAGCCAAAAAAGTGCTGCTGACGATTCACGGCTATGGACGCAGAAGAAGCCGTGAATTTGATAACCTTGCCCTTTGGGGCAGTGAAGACCAGATGGAGATCATCCAGTTTGACCTGTTCGATCTCTATGATGAAAAAGACAATGACTGGATGCTTTGGGCCGCAAGAGCGAAAAAGACCTGTGAAGATTATATCCGCAAGGGCTATGTCGTCGATGTCGTCGGCTTTTCCATGGGCGGCGTCATTGCCGCTTATGTGGCAGCCACCTGTGAAGTGCATCGGCTGATCTTATTGGCGCCGGCCTTTCATTATTTGAATTTTGATAAGATCTATACGGCGATCACCAAGCAGGCAAGCCGCTTTTTCAGCAGTGAAGAAAATAAAAGCAGCAGTGAGATCGTCCTGCCGGCTTCCTTTGACAATACGTTTACCAGCATTGTCAAGGGATTAAAGAAATATATCGCACATGTGCAGTGCCCGGTATTGCTGCTGCATGGTGATCAGGATGAGGTCATTGCGGTGCGCAGTTCGATCTGGGCATATGAACAGATCCCACATGCGCGAAAACAGCTGTTTTTACTGCATGGTGGGACGCACCGGCTGCTTATGGATCCGCAGGTCGGATACAGCGCTTATCAGCTGATCTGCGCTTTTGTTGCGGGCAAGCTCATTCCGGATCGGGAAATTACCTTCGCCCCTGATCCATTAGCGGAAATGTGCAAGGAGGAAGAACAATGAAAAAAGTAGAACTGCATGTGCATATCGATGGCAGCGTCAGAGTTCACAGCGCGTGGGAAATGGCACTGGAAAGAGGACTGCATTTGGCAGAAAACGAAGCGGATTTTCAAAAGCTGATGCAGGTAAAAGAGGACTGTACGTCCTTAGCGGAGTATCTGGCATGCTTTGACCCGGTATTGGCGATCTTGCAGGATCCCGATGCGATCTATCGCTGTACGTATGAACTGATTGAAGATCTGGCAAAGGATGATGTGATCTATGCGGAAATCAGGTTCGCCCCGGCCCAGCATACCAAAAAAGGCGCCTCTCAGGAAGCGATCCTGCAAAGCGCGCTGCGAGCGATCGAAGATGCCCGTCATGACTTTCCCGCTATTCGCGTCAATTTGATCCTGTGCATGATGGTACTGAAAGATTTTGCTTTTACACAGGCCGATAATGAAGAAACGCTGCGCTTGGCGATCGCCTATCATCAAAAAGGCGTATGCGCTCTGGATCTGGCCGGAGCGGAAGGTGCAGTGCCGTTAAAAGCCTATATGCCGTATTTTATGGAAGCGAAATTAAATGCGCTGCCTTATACGATCCACGCCGGTGAAAATCCTTACCCGCAGCATGTGGAAACAGCGCTGATCATGGGCGCCAAACGGATCGGGCATGGGATCGCGGCGGCAATGGATCCTTATGTCATGAAACTGTTAAAGGAAAAGCAAGTGCCTTTGGAAATCTGCTTCAGCAGCAATCTGCATTCACAGGTCGCCAAAGCAGACACCCATCCTTTTCGCACCCTGCTTGATCATGGCATCGCGGTAACGATCAATACCGATAACCGCACCATTTCCAATACGACCTTGGCAAAAGAATATGAATTATTAAAAAAATATATGGGATGCAGCGAGGAAGAACTGCGCGCATGCAATCACACCGCCATTCAAAACGCCTTTCTGTCACCGGAAGAAAAGGCCGCATTATATAAGCAGTTGGATGCATGAGTTTTCCCATACGACTATCGCTTCACGATCAAATCTTTGAAAGAACCGATCTGCCTTTTTGATGTGCAGCGTGTCTTTTCAAAGATTTTTTTATGTCTTAATCGGTACGCAGCGACTTCATGAAGTAAAGCACCGGCAGACAGATGAACAGTGAAACAAGCGTAGCGGCAGGTGCGGCCAGCCCCATATGATAAAGATCGCTGCCCGCAGTTTTCGATAAGAGATAAGTAAGCGGAATGCGAATGGCAAAGGTTGCCACCATGCTGTGCGCAAACGCGATCAATGAGAGGTTGCAGCTGGAAAAGTAAGAATTCATGCAGAATACAAAGCTTACTAAGATACAGTCGATGGAATATGACATCAAATATCTCGCACTGGCTTCAATGACTGCCGGATCAGCGCTGAACAAAGCGGTGGCGCATGTCGGCATGAGCTGGGCAAACAGACAAAAGCACACCCCGAACACAAGAGAAAAACCGATGCCATACCAGAGTATGTGAAATGCTCTTTTTCTTTTTCCCGCACCGATATTGGTGGCGCTCATCGTCGCTACTGCAGAAGCAAAAGAACTTGGCGGCAGCATCGCAAACACGATGATCTTTTCCACGACGCCGACCGCGGCGCTGGCAATCAGTCCCATCGTATTGACGATTGCCGTAATGACCAGAAAACTCACATTGACCAGTGCGTCCTGCAAGGCAAGCGGAAAACCGACGATTAAGATCCGCCCCAGCTCTGCACGATACAGCCGGAAGTGCCGATGGGATAGTGGAAAACCCAATCCCTTTTTCATCATGTAAAACAAAGAAACAACAAAGCTTGCGCCCTGCGCAATGATCGTCGCCGCCGCAACGCCGGCTGTCCCCATGTCCCACATACCGGTAAATACATAATCCAATACGATATTGATCAAGCATGCCAAAGCGATAAAATACATTGGAGAACGGGAATCGCCGATACCGCGAAAAATCCCGCTGACCGCATTATAGCCGATGATGAAAGGGATCCCGCATGCACAGATCGTCAAATATACCAGCGTATCGCTGATCGCTGCCGGCGGCGTTTCCATAAACAGCACAAGATCTTCACTGATCACATACATAAGCGGCGTCAAACAAAGCGCAAGCAAGAAAAATAAAAGCGTCGTCGTTCCCACCGCGCGGCCGGCGCTTGCATCGTCTTTTTCGCCGATCTTACGGGCGATCAAAACCGTAGACCCCATAGAGATTCCCAAAATGATCCCGGTGATCGTCTGCATGAGCTGTGAACCGATCGCAACTGCCGAAACCGCCTCACTGCCGCTGAAACGCCCTACGATAAATAGATCCGCAGCGCCGTATAACGCCTGTAAGAAGCTGGAAAACAGAAACGGCAAAGCAAACTTCAACAGCGTAACGCTGATTTTCCCCTCTACTAATTCCCAACGCATTTCATTCATTCCTCCGATCCTTACAAAAAAACCGGACAGACAGTGTCTTCCACCATCTTATCCGGTATCTTGATACCCTCCGATGTGATCTCATCCTAACATGTTTCCCCAAAATTGTCAATCGCTGAGCGAAATGCTCATAATCGGCAAGTGCGCACCGATCATCTCGCTGATCTCCGCTTCGGCAATCGCATACAGCTCTTCCGCCATCTTTTGTTCATAAGCACGCGCTTCTTCTTTTTCTACATGCAGGGCATAGCTTGCTTCATAGATCAGTGAGAAAGCGGCACCTGCGGTAAACTTGATGCACAGCGTATAAGCATCATCACATTCCCGCCGCAGCACCTGTGCGCACACCGCTTCATCCGATACAGACATTTCATAATGAATGTGCAAAAGGCGATAAGACAACAGTTCAAACGCATAGCTGGAACGCTGTAATCTGGCCTTGCGATTTTGATTGATGCAGAAAAGATACCCCAGCATGATCCAAAACAACAGTGCTGACAAAGAATAATCATATAAGACCCCATAATCCAGCATGCTGCCGGCAAATTCCACCGATACCATTGCGCTCATCAACAAAATGATGAAATAACCGGGCGTAAAGGCATAACGGCGCAAATTCTCAAGCATGCGTACCAGCGCCTGTCCCAAAAAGATCATAAAACACAGAAAACCCAATGTACCCGAAACGACCAGCACTTCTAAAAACAGATTGTGCGCATGGACGATCGTACTGCCCGCAAAAAGACCCTCTGCATAAAACACCTCCTGTCCCATGCGCTGAAAATTATTAAGACCGATGCCGGTGATCGGATGCGCACGATAAAGACGGTAAGCATCATAATACAGTTCCACGCGGCGTGAAGAAAGATCATTTGCCAGATGGTAGATCGCTTTCGCATTGCCGATCGGATCCTCTTTGATCATATAAACCAGCTCCACGACATCATCAAAGGCAAAACGGCTTTCTTCCTTGAACACCGCTCCCTGTAACTGAGGAATCACAAACAAGCCCGCTTTGACGGCCTGCCCGCCAAACATCGCCAAAAAGCCGACACAAAGTGCGATCAGCACATTGCTTATGCGCCGATAATCCCGGCGTTTGAACAAAATATAGTAAACCACCACCATCAACAGACAAAGCAGGATCAAAAAGGCGCTACGGCAGTTGCTCAGCAGCACATAGGTGCCCTGTACGATGAGATTCGCCAGATGAAAATAGGGAAAACGGCTTTTCAAATAAAGCAGCAGCAGGCTGCCGCAAATGCTCATGCAAGCTAAAAACGCCGCCGGATTGCAGTTAAAATAAACACCGAACAGTCGATTTCCTACAAGCCCAAACACCGCACCATTGCGCGTCCATGAGATATTGAACAAAAACGTCAATAATGACAAAAAAGAAGCGAGAAAGCTCAGCACACAAACCAACTTCAAGATCCGGATCATCTCTTGACGCATTTCATAGATCCGCCGCCCTTTCTCCTGTGCGAATGCCAGCAGAAAGATCAAGCCCTGCAAAAGCAGTAACAGAAAGGAACGTGTTTCACTGTAAGTGCTTGTAAAAGTGGAAAACGCCGCGCACAGTAAAAACAGCAGCAGCCATGTCACACTGTAATTTCTGCCATCCAGTTTGCGGTGATACCACTCATATCCAAGCAGCAGCACCCCATAAGGAATCAAGACATAATAAGCCGGATGCTGCGGCAGTCCTAAAAAAGCAAGATTTAAGGTTTGTATCATATATAAAACCACACATACATAGCGATATGTGCTGCGACAAAACAGTTTTTCCATGCCTTACTCCTTTCGCTTTTTCCAAAGCAAGCGCAGTCCATGCTCCAACAGCACCAATAAAATAATGAGCCAGATCGTCCATGCAAATACTTCCGCCATTTCAATGTTCAGATAACTCCATTGCAGTTTTTTACCGATCCCATCCGGCACTTGTCCTAAGATTTCCGCCATGACCCCTACCTTAAAGGCCAAGCCGATGCCGCTTTCATAGCTCGCTGCTAAATAAGGCTTTAACAGCGGCAGTTCTACCTTTACGATCTGACGCCATAGTGATTGCGGATACAGGATCATCACTTCCCGCAGGCTTTGATCGATTGCGTCAAACCCATTTGTAAAGCTGCTGTAAAAAGAAGGGAATAAAACAAAAAACACGATGATCATCACACTGATTTCTCGGTTGAACCAGATCAAGATCAACAAGATAAACGAGATATTGGGCACACTTTTCAACAATGTGATGAGCGGCGCAAGATAATCCCGCAGCCATTTCATATGACCGGTAACAAGCGCCAAGACAAGCGCAGTGCCATAAGAGATCACAAAGCCGATCACACAGCGCGACAAGGTCATTATGATCGCCTGATAAAAGGCGGTGTTTTGCAGCTGACAAAGCATGACCTTACCTACGGCAAAAGGGGAAGGAAACAAAAAATGTCGATTCAGCGCATAGGCAAGCAGCCACCATAAAACAAGCAAAATAACGATGCCGCCTAGTTTTCGATAATCGCTTTTCCGCATTTCCTTCACCTCTCTTTATTTTTTGTATTATACCATGATTTAGCCGGTTGTACCATTTTCACCTCATAACGCCATCACTTTTTCAGACAATGCCGCAAGAAAATAAAAAAGCACAGAAGGATCGATCGTTTCCGTGCTTCTTGTCTCTATTGTCTGCTCAAACGATGCGCATTCCTGTTTTACAGCTGATCGTATGCTTCATCGCTTACCGGTTCACACCATTCATTGCTTGTTTCCTCACCCGGCACTTCTATCGCAATATGGCTGAACCATGCATCTTTTTTTGCCCCATGCCAGTGCTTGACATTTGCGGGGATCGTAATTACCATGCCGGGTTCCAGACTAATCGCTGCTTTCCCTTCTTCTTGATACCAGCCCTGTCCATCTACGCAGACCAAGATCTGTCCGCCGCCTTTTTTCGCCAAATGGCGATGCCAGTTGTTGCGCGCACCCGGCTCAAAAGTAACATTTGCCAGAAACAGGGAGGTGTTTTGCGGATCGGTCAGCGGTTTCAAATAAGAATTGCCGATAAAATACTGCGCATAAGCATCATTCGGTTCGCCCAAACCAAACAAGCCGCCATGTTCCTCGTCTTCTTCATCCGCATAGATTTCCTTTGCCATATGGAATACTGCCCACGCATTCGGCCAACCGGCGTAAAAAGCGGCATGGGTAATGATTTCCGCCATTTCGCTCTTGGTAATGCCGTTGCGCTTGGCGTTCATGATATGATAACGCAAAGAATCATCAACCATGCCTTTTCCCATAAATACGCAGATCGTTACCAAGGAACGATCCCGCAAAGAAAGCTGATCTTCTCTGCTCCATACTTCACCGAATAAAACATCGTCGTTTAACTGCGCAAACTTTGGGGCAAATGTTCCCAAAGCATCTCTGCCTGCTGTCTGTTTTTCCATATCTGTTTCCTCCTTCTTACACTGCTTTTCCCATCTCATAAGCCTTCTGCATGGCTGAATGGGAAATGATCTCTTTTGGTCCATTCACACCGCCGCCGAAAACAACACCGGATAAATGAGCTTTTTCATAGCATTCGATCCATCCTTCTAAGCCATTTACCACGCGTTTCCACACATGATCGCCGTCCTCCGCCGCCGTCATGATCAAATAAATATCAGAGAACGCATAGGTGTCGGTATAAAGCGGATTAGAACGATCTAAGAGCGTCTTCATCTGTCCGCACATCTCATAATAATAGACCGGTGTCGCAAACACCAATACATCTGCTTGCTTCATCTTGCCAAGGATCCAGGCCATATCGTCCTCTATGACACACCGGTTGCTTTTCACGCAGGCCAAACAGCCCTTACAAAAATGGATCTGCTGATCACGCAAAGTGATTTTTTCAACGAGATGACCGCTTTCGCTTGCTCCCTGCGCAAAACGATCGGCCAATAATTCAGAATTGCTGCCGATACGCGGACTACTGGAAAGAATCAATACCTTTTTCTGCATGTCGCACACCTCCTTTACTTTTCATTATAACTTCTCGTTTAATTATGTCTATTGCCTATTACACATATCTAATTATGCTTGAAACAAATAACTGTTTTCTGCTATGATAAAAAAGAAAGGAGCCCTTATCAGGAATCGAACACATGAGTCCTTTACATTTGGGAAAAACGCTATGGAACTTCGTGTATTAAAGTATTTTGTGGAAACCGCACATGAAAAAAGCATGACCAAGGCAGCCGCAAATCTGCATGTAACCCAGCCGACCTTATCGCGCCAGTTAAAAGCGCTGGAGGAGGAACTGGGACAAAAGCTGTTTGTACGCAGCAATTATCATATCAATTTGACCGAAGAAGGAAAACTGTTATTAAAGCGTGCCGAAGATATTTTACAGATCGCAGATAAGACCAGTGAAGAATTTGCTTCGATGCAGAGCTTTCAAGGCGGGGACATCTATATCGGCTGTGCTGAATCAGAAGGCATCGCCTATCTTGCCAAAACGATCAAGCAGCTGCGCAGCCGCTATCACAACATCCGTTTTCATTTATACAGCGGCAATGCCCAAAGCGTAAATGAACGCCTTGATCAAGGACTGCTGGATTTCAACTTCATCGTACAGCCGCTTGAAACGGCCAAGTATGAAAGCCTGAAGATCCCTTTTCGTGATACGTGGGGGCTCATCATGCGCAAGGACGCTTTGCTTGTCGCAAAACAGACGCTTACCTTAGATGATCTGATTGATTTGCCGTTAATTGTCTCACGGCAAGGCATCGCCAATGAAATCCCGTCATGGCTCAAACAAAAACAAGATCAGTTGAACATTGTCGCTACCTATGATCTGATCTACAATGCCGCCATTCTGGTAAAGGAGGGCATCGGCTATGCGCTCAGCTTCGATCATCTGATCCATACCGGCACTGACAGCATCCTCTGTTTTCGTCCCTTTGATCCGCCGATCACTTCCACGATGCATCTCGTCTGGAAAAAGAACCAGATCCTTTCAAAAAGCGCACAGCTGTTTTTGGCAGAACTAAAGCAGCTTTGTGAACAAGCATCTTTGTAGTTTCAAAATGCTTCAGCTGCTTCCCACAGCGGATCAAACACTGCTATTATGAAAAAAAGGACATGAGGTGTCCTTTTTCATTGGTCGAACATGCTTGACAAAGCGTATTCACTTATTGCCTGCTCAACATATCTTCACTGTAAGTAATCTGAAACAGTGCTAAAAAGCTGCTCAGATCCTCTTTCAGATCTTTTGCCGGCACATAATGAATGTTCTGCCGCTCCCATGTTGCCAGCGCGATCGAAGCGTTTGGCATACCGATCATTTCCATGTCTGCTTCTTCCAGCATTTTTTTCAGCGTTTGGCGATCCTTTGCACTTTGATTGCTGAAGGTATCCAACTGCTCGATCAGCTCCTTGCAGGCTTCCTCCCTGCCTTCTTTTATGAACAGCGCTGCCTGTGGATAACCGTATGGATTGGTCATCTCATGCGTTTCTAAATACATGGTCTGTAAATCGGCGATGATCTGCAAGTCGATTCCGTTTTCTTTTCCTTTGGCAATCGTTGCGCTCGCCGCCGGTTCCGCCATTAAACCGACATTTGCTTTTTGGGCAAGCAAAGCAGCCTGTACTTCATTGACCGCATTGTAATAGGTAACCTGCAAAGGCAGCGTATCCGGATCGATCGTATTTTTCAAGATCATGCCCGGTACCGCCGCTTCGCCAAATGCCGCCAGCACACCGCTTTCCTGCAAGGCATCCGGACTTGTTCCTACCAGATATAAATTGCCCCAGGTAAGCACTGCGTTCAAAGCATAGCTGCTCTTTTCTTCCGCAAGCAGCTTTGTCCCGGTATTGATCGGGGCGACGATGACATCATACATACTGTCCGTTCTGGCTAATTCCGCTGTGATCACATCGCTTCCCTGTACGGTCTCGATATCATAATTCCCATAAAGCGGCAACAGCGCCAATGCCGGTGCACCGCTCGGCGCTAAGATCATGAGCGGTTCTTGATCCTTCTGCACGGTTTCATTTGAACCTCTATTCGCGCATCCCGCTAACAGTAAAAGTGTTAAAAGCAAGCCTTTCATCCATTTCATTTTATCGTTTTTCCTCTACTTCCCGTTGCAGCAGCTCCATAAATTCATCCAAAGGCATATTGAGCGAATCCTTTGAGCCAAGCCGGCGTAGGGTAACGCTGCGGTTTTCACATTCGCCATCTCCTACAACGACCTGTAAAGGCACTTTACGGATCTGTGCTTCACGGATACGATAACCTAATTTTTCATTGCGCGCATCTAATTTGCTTCTAAAACCTGCCGCGCTCAATAAATTCTGCACTTCATTCGCATAGTCGATATGCTTTTCCCAATGCACCGGTACCACCGCTACCTGCTGCGGCGCCAGCCAAAGCGGGAATTTGCCCGCATAATGCTCGATCAAGATGCCGATAAAGCGTTCCACCGAACCGAATACGACCCGATGCAGCATGACCGGTCTTACCTTCTTGCCGTCATGATCCACATAAGTGAGATCAAAGCGTTCCGGCAAATTCATATCCAGCTGGATCGTACCGCACTGCCATACGCGTCCCAAAGAATCCTTGATATGGATATCCAGCTTCGGTCCATAGAAAGCGCCGTCGCCCTCATTGATCTTATAATCCTTGCCTGCCGCCTTACAAGCGTCTGCCAGCGCTTTTTCACTGCGATCCCAGATTTCTATGCTGCCGATGTATTTTTCTTTCGGACGGGTGCTCAGCTCGATGTCATACTGTAAACCGAATATCGAATAGATCCGATCGATCAAACGGATGACACCGACCACTTCACTTTCGATCTGATCAGGACGCATGAAGATATGCGCATCATCTTGGGTGAACGTACGCACGCGAAACAAGCCGTTCAATGCGCCGCTGGCCTCATGACGATGCACTTGTCCAAGTTCGCCCATACGGATCGGCAGATCTTTATAAGAATGCAGACCGTTTTTATAAACGAGCATGCTGCCGGGACAATTCATCGGCTTGATCGCAAACTCTCGATCATCTACTTCGGAAGTATACATATTTTCTTTATAATTATCCCAATGTCCGCTCACTTCCCAAAGCTCACGGCTCATCATGATCGGTGTTTTGATGAACTGATAGTGTTCTTTGGTATGTTCTTCATACCAAAACTGCTCTAAGATATTGCGAATGATCATACCGTTCGGTAAAAGAAACGGCATGCCCGGCGCATATTCGCTCATCATGAACAATTCCATCTCTTTGCCCAGCTTTTTATGATCGCGCTTTTTCGCTTCTTCTAACGCATACAGGTGTTCTTCCAGCGCTTCCTTGCTCTCAAAGCAGATTCCATATACACGCTGCAATACCCGATTGTTCGCATCACCCTTCCAATAGGCACCGGAATGCTTTAACAGTTTGAAATGCTTTAACTGCTTGACGCTTTCCACATGCGGACCACGACAGAGATCCACAAATTCACCTTGACGATATACGGTGATCTCACCATCTTCCAAGCCCTCGATCAGATCCAGCTTGTAAGGATCATCATGGAACAGCGCCAGCGCATCCGCTTTGCTTAATTCTTCCCTAACGATCCGTTTGCCGTCTTTGGCGATCTTTTTCATTTCTTTTTCGATCTTTTCCAGATCCTCATCACGAATGACCGCATCTCCCAGATCCATATCATAGTAAAAGCCTTCCGATACGACCGGTCCTACCCAAAATTTCGTCTGTGGATACAGCCTTTTCACTGCCTGTGCCATCATGTGCGCGCAGGAATGATTGATTACGCTCAGTTTTTCATCTTGCTTAATATCGATCATATACATCCTCCTTATCACTGTGTCATAAAATAAAAACGCGATCTCTCGTCAAAGGACGAAAAATCGCGGTACCACCTTTGTTCATGAAACTTGTCATGCCCTCTTGTCTTTAACGCAGAACCTACGGTAATCCTTTTCAGGTACGACTCCAAGGGAGTAAGCGAACACATTTTTCAAAGGACTTTCACCAGCCGCCCTTCTCTCTGCATCAAATCATGCTGCCCATATCCTTTTCAACGTCTTGCCTTCTTTATACACCAAACATCCGGCTTTGTCAATCAGGAAGCTGTTTTTTTCATCAGGCATTATAAATAGCGGTCCAACTGTTCCTCTACCTGCTTGATCTTTTTTACTTTCGGCGCTTTGATGAGCTTTCCACGCGTACAGACCATGCTGATGCTGCGCAAGGCGCTGAGATCTTCTAACGGATTTTCCTTGGTTACGATGAGATCCGCTGCTTTCCCAGCCATGATGACCCCGGTCAGATCACCGATACCGGCAATGCGGGCATTGACCTGCGTTGCGCTGTGCAAAGCAAAGCGATTGGACACATCACAGTATTTATGGAAATAGTGAAGTTCTCGCCACATATCATAGTGCGTGACATAAGGACAGCCGGTATCTGTTCCCAGTCCTACCGGTATGCCCGCCTTTAAGCATGCCTTCGCACAGGCAATGATGCCCTCAAATACGATCTTGCCGTTATATTGCGCTGTTTGTGAAACATGACTGATTGAACGATCAAACAAAGCAAACGGCAGCGCCGGCGACAATGTAGCCACATGCGCCGCTTTATTTGACAAAAACAGCTCGATGCAAGCTTCATCGATTTCCGCACCGTGTTCGATCGTATCCACACCGTTTTCCAGCGCCGCTTTCACCCCTTGCGGGCTTTCCACATGCGCCGCTACCGGCAGACCGTGGCGATGCGCTTCTTCACACGCCGCCTTCACAAATTCACTCGGCATCTTCAAAGCGCCCGGTTCTCCCTTTTCCTTAGCATCCAGCACGCCGCCGGTGATCATCAGCTTCACGACATTGGGATGGGTTTTTATGATCGCACGCACATCCGCTATCACTTCTTCCACACTTTTCGCCTCGTATGCCAAAGAACCGGCCATATGTCCGCCCGGCACCGATACCGCCATATTGGAAGCTAAGATCCGCGGCAGCTCTTTGCCATGCTCGCTCATCTCTCTCACCGCGCTGTCAAAGTCGAGAATGCCGCCCATCGTACGGATCGTCGTAACACCGCTCATCAGCTGTTTCCGTGCATTCGCCGCACATAAACGTTTCGCCGCATAGCGAAACAATGCGTTGCTGCTTACCCATTTGACCAGTTTGATTGGATCGCTTTCTTTTTTCTTAGGCTTCCCGCCCGCCGGCAAATGCACATGCAAATTGATCAGTCCCGGCATCAGATACTGCCCCTTCAGATCAATGATCTCATAGCCCTGCGGTACCTGTTCATCTGCTATGATGTCCTTGATCCAGCTGCCTTCCGTTAAAACGATCTTGCCGCGTACTGGCTCCATGTCCTTTGTTCCATCTAATATGATCCCGTTGATCCATGCGTATTTCATCTTATGCACCTCATCTTTTTTTGTATTATAACATTGAATACGCGAAGAAACAAATCTGCTTATCGAAACCCTTTCCTGTTTATGGGATAAATACCTGTTCTTAAGGACATACTGTATATGAGTGGAAAAAGTCATAGGAACATGATAGGATAAATATTAGTTAGTTAAAACTAACAAAAAAAGAAAGGAAGGACTACTATGAAACCTTATATGATCGAAAACGTCATCGGGCGTGAGATCCTAGATTCTCGCGGAATCCCGACTGTTGAAGCACAGATCGTGCTGCAAGACGGCACCACCGCAAGAGCCAGCGTACCGAGCGGCGCTTCCACCGGTGAATTTGAGGCGCTGGAGCTGCGTGATCAAGATGCAGGACGCTATTTGGGAAAAGGCGTTATGAAGGCCGTACACCACATCAACCATGAGATCAAAGAAGCGATCAAAGGCATGGATGTTTCAGACATTTATGCGATCGACGCGGCGATGCTTGCCTTGGATGGCAGTGAAGACAAGATCCATTTAGGCGCAAATGCCATTCTGGCTGTTTCTTTGGCCTGTGCCAAGACCGCTGCGAAAGCTTATCATCTCCCGCTTTATCGCTTCATCGGCGGGATCAATGCCAACCGCATGCCGCTGCCGATGATGAATATCTTAAACGGCGGGGCCCATGCCGCCAATACTGTCGATATTCAGGAGTTTATGATCATGCCGATCGGCGCATCAGATTTTCAGGAAGGACTGCGCTGGTGTGCGGAAGTCTTTCAAACTCTGAAAGCGATCTTGAAAAAAGACGGACACATTACCGCTGTCGGTGATGAAGGCGGCTTTGCCCCAAACTTAAAGAACGATGAAGAAGCGATCGAATACATCTTAAAAGCGATCGAGGCAGCCGGCTATCAGGCGGGAAGTGATTTTGCCTTGGCATTAGATGCGGCCGCCAGTGAATGGAAAAGCAAAGACGACGATGCTTACTTTCTGCCGAAATCAAAAATACGCTATACCAGCGAACAGCTGATCGAACGCTGGGAACAGCTGGTACAGTCTTATCCGATCATTTCGATCGAGGACGGGTTAGATGAAGAAGACTGGGAAGGCTGGCAAGAATTAACGAAACGCTTAGGCAAGCAGATCCAGCTGGTAGGCGATGATCTGTTCGTCACCAATACCAAGCGATTAAGCAAAGGCATCAAGCAGCACTGTGCCAATGCGATCTTGATCAAGCTGAATCAGATCGGTTCTTTGTCAGAGACGATGGAAGCGGTGAAGATGGCACAGGAAGCAGGCTACCGTGCGATCATTTCCCATCGCTCCGGTGAAAGCGAAGATACCACGATCGCCGATCTGGCAGTCGCACTCAATACTTCTCAGATCAAGACCGGCGCGCCAAGCCGCAGTGAACGCGTGGCGAAATACAATCAGCTGCTGCGCATTGAGGAAGCACTGGGCGAGCATGCAATCTGCTTAAAGGAAAAAGCCGTTGCCAACCGTTGATCCTCCTCTCCTATAAGAAAACAGCGATTGCTGCCCAAAAGCAGTAAACCGCTGTTTTTTTTGTTAATCCAATTCTAACCCTCCGGTATATAACTGATAGTAAGTACCCTTTTCCTGCATCAGTTTTTCATGATTGCCGCGTTCAATGATCCGCCCTTGATCCATCACCATAATGACATCAGAGTTGCGAATCGTCGATAAACGATGGGCAATGACAAAGACCGTTCTGCCTTCCATCAGTTTATCCATACCGTCCTGTACGATCTTTTCGGTACGGGAATCGATCGAAGAAGTCGCTTCATCTAAGATCAAGACCGGTGAATTAGCCAAAGCCGCTCTGGCGATCGCCAATAACTGCCGCTGTCCCTGTGATAAAGCCGCACCATCACCGGTAATGACCGTATCATAGCCATTTTCCAAATAATGAATGAACGTATCCGCATTGGCTAATTTCGCCGCCGCGATCACTTCTTCATCACTTGCGTCACTTTTTCCATAACGGATATTATCGCGGATCGTTCCGGTAAATAAATGCGTATCCTGCAAGACGATCCCTAAAGAACGGCGCAGATCATCTTTTTTGATCAGCTTGATGTCGATGCCGTCATACGTGATCGATCCGCTTTGAATATCATAGAAGCGGTTGATGAGATTGGTGATCGTCGTCTTGCCTGCTCCCGTCGCACCGACAAAGGCAACCTTCTGTCCGCGTTTCGCATAAAGCGAAATATCATGTAAGATCTGTTTATCCGCGTTATAACCGAAATCCACCGCATCAAAGATCACATCGCCTTTTAGCTGCACATATTCCACTTTCCCATTTGGACGCGGATGACACCATGCCCATTTCCCGGTCTGCTTTTCACAAGGGATCAGCACGCCGTTTTCTTCCTTGACATTGACAAGGGTAACGATGCCCTGATCGCTTTCCGCCGCTTCATCCATCAAAGCGAAGATTCGCTTCGCCCCGGCTGATGCCATGATCACGAAGTTCAACTGCTGGGAAATCTGGGTAATCGGCATCGTAAAGGAGCGATTCAACTGTAAAAAGCTTGCCAGCCCGCCAAGCGTCAGCGCCCCGATGCCGTTGATTGCCAATAAACCGCCGATCAGCGCAGTCAGCACATAGGAGATATTCCCCAGATTGCCAAGGATCGGCATTAAGATATTGGCAAACTGGTTGGCATGATA
>OLQA01000047.1_pt1 | contig 94099 bp, 90 predicted proteins | sample 1673151 | NCBI WGS metagenome assembly OLQA01 (sample SAMEA3136760, study PRJEB25190) | human gut metagenome | biome: human gut; feature: human-associated habitat; material: faeces | place: Austria | collected 2013
CGCGAGCTGGGTTCAGAACGTCGTGAGACAGTTCGGTCCCTATCTGTTGTGGGCGAAGGAAATTTGAGGAGAGCTGTCCTTAGTACGAGAGGACCGGGATGGACTCACCGCTGGTGCACCAGTTGTCCTGCCAAGGGCATAGCTGGGTAGCTAAGTGAGGAAGGGATAAGCGCTGAAAGCATCTAAGCGCGAAGCCTACTCCAAGATGAGATTTCCCATTCGAAAGAAGTAAGACCCCTTGAAGACTACGAGGTAGATAGGTCAGAGATGGAAGCATAGCGATATGTGGAGTTGACTGATACTAATCGGTCGAGGACTTGATCACAAGCAGGGAAGGCATGTAAGGAATCTGATATTCAGTTTTGAAAGGTCGAACCTTTCAAAGGATCCGGTGATGATAGCGGAGTGGACACACCTGTTCCCATCCCGAACACAGAAGTTAAGCACTTCAGCGGCGACAATAGCTGGGCTTGCCTCAGTCAAGATAGCACTTCGCCGGTCCTTCTTGCCTCTAATCGAGGCTTTTTTTTTTGTTGTTTTTCCTGTATAATGTTCTCGCACACATTTTGATGCAGTTGGAGGTGTATGATGAAAACGATCGAAATTCATTCATTAGAAGAGACAAACGCACTTGCCGAAGCCTTGGCCGCAAAAGTATTTCCCGGGCTATTGGTTACCTTAAAAGGCGATCTGGGTGCGGGCAAGACCACTTTTACCAAGGCGTTTGGGCGCTCGCTCGGTGTAAAAAAGACGATCAATTCACCTACGTTTAATATCTTGAAGATTTATCAGGGCAGTTTACCCTTTTATCATATTGATGCTTACCGCTTAGAGGGGATTACCCAGGATCTGGGTTTTGAAGAAGTGTTTGCGGATGAAGGCGTCTGTGTGGTCGAATGGCCGCAGTATATCGAATACACGCTGCCCAAAGAACGACTGGAATTAACGATTACAAATCAAGAGGGAGAAAAGCGTCTGATCATGATCAACGGCATTGGAGAAAGATATCGTAAATTGGAGGAAGAATTATGAAATATGTTTGTATGGATACATCGCATCGACATTTGGTGATCGCACTGATCGAAGATCAAACGGTGGTTGCGGGCTGTGCGATTCCTTCTTGGAAAAAGCAGTCTGAAACCATTTTCCCAAAATGGATCGAGCTGATGGATCAAGCCGGATGGCAGGCATCGCAGATCGGTGCGATTGTGGTGAGCGTCGGTCCGGGTAGCTATACCGGAGTCAGAATTGCCATGACGATCGCCAAAGTATTTGCGACGACCCGCAACGTTCCTCTTTATACGCTTTCTACGCTACAGCTGTATGCCGGGATGATGGAAAATGCCTATGTGATGCTGGATGCGAGAAGCAATCGCGCCTATGTCGGGAAACTTCATAATGGTGTGTTTATAGAGGAGCCAAGCATTAAGACATTAGATGAGATCAAAGCGGAACAAAACGATGATCTCAATTTAATAGGTGATTTGGATCTGCTGGGAATGCCGAAAACGGAAGTCGATTTTGTCGCAAATTTTTGTGATCTGAAGCCGCTTTGGCAGCTTGTGCAGAACCCGCATACGCTGGTGCCTTGTTATTTGAAGGAACAAAGCGCCTATCTGGTGAAATAAGATGATCAGAAGAATGAAACCGTCCGATCTGATGGAAATTGAACAGATTGAAAAGCGTTCTTTTTCATCAAAATGGCAGAAAGAACATTTTTTATATGAATTAAGTGAAAACGACTATGCTTATCTATATGTTGTGGAAGTGAACGGAAGAGTCGTGGCTTACATTGATTTTTGGATTACCTTTGATATTTGTCAGCTGGCGTCGATTGCCGTGCACCCTGCGTTTCGAAGAGCAGGTCATGCACATGCCTTGATGCAGCAGATGATAAGCGATGCGATAAATGCGAACTGTGATAATATTTCCCTTGAAGTGCGTATCAGCAATCTTCCCGCACAAAAACTGTATGAATCCTTTGGCTTTATGCAGGTCAATGTACGCAAGGGTTATTACAGTGATAATCAGGAAGATGCACTGCTTTTAGTAAAACCGTTGGGAGTGATGATAAATGAGTGATACCGTAATTTTTGCGCTGGAATCCAGCTGTGATGAAACCGCTGCGGCAATCGTTAAAAACGGATGTGTGATCTTGGCAAATGTCGTTGCGACACAGATTGATGTGCATAAAGATTTCGGTGGTGTGATACCGGAAGTTGCCAGCCGCATCCATGTCGAAAATATTTCCATGGTAATCGCAGAGGCACTGAAGCAGGCCGATATGACGATGGAAGAAATGGACGCAATCGCCATTACGCAGGGGCCGGGATTGATCGGTTCTCTGCATGTCGGGGTACAGGCCGCTAAAACATTGGCATATGCTTTTGATAAGCCGTTGGTGCCGGTACACCATATCGCCGGCCATATTTATGCGAATCGTTTGGTAGAGGAGCTGCATTTCCCTTTGTTGGCGCTGGTCGTTTCCGGCGGGCATACCGAACTGGTCTATATGGAAGATGATTTTACTTTTGAAATTTTGGGAACGACGCAGGATGATGCAATCGGAGAAGCTTACGACAAGGTGGCCAGAGTGATGGGGCTTGGCTATCCGGGCGGTCCGAAGATCGATCGACTGGCAAAAAGCGGGGAAGCGATCTACCGCTTGCCGCTTCCTAAGACCGCCGGGGAACTGGATTTTTCCTTCAGTGGCTTAAAATCCGGTGTTTTACAGTTTATCGACCGCTGTAAACGGCAGGGTGTTGCCTATGAAGAAGCGAATCTGGCGGCCTCTTTTCAGGAAACGGCACTCACACAGCTATTGCAGAAGCTGGAAAAGGCAATCAAACTGAAAAGGCCGAAGCAGGTGGTTTTGGCCGGCGGTGTAGCGGCGAATTCCCGGCTGCGGGAACGTATGACCCAAATGATGGAAGAGCAGTTTCCGGATTGCGCTTATATCATTCCTCCGCTATCCTGCTGCACGGATAATGCGGCGATGATCGCAGTAGCGGGAACGGCTGCCTATCTGCATCAGGTAAGAGGCGAGATGGATTTGACTGCCGATCCGAGCATGGATCTTGAGGAATATGGCAATACAAAGTAGATGCTGACCTCACCTGTGTAAAATTGGTTAGTGCAATAAAATAAATTATTCACAATCAAAGGCGCTTGTGCTATAATAGGAACGGTGATAAGTATGACAAATAGGACTGTACCTAAGGCTACTTTGCAACGCTATCCCGTCTATCTGAAAGCACTTCGCAAATTACATCGAAGCGGAGTAGAACGCATCATGTCTAAAGAACTCGCCGCTGTGGTAAACATCGAACCGACGACGATTCGCCGTGATTTCTCATTTCTAGGAAATTTGGGGAAACAAGGCTATGGTTATGATGTCGCAAAACTGATTGAAATCTTTAATCAGGAGCTCGGCATGGATTTCGATGAGAAGATCATTTTGGTCGGCGCGGGTAATCTTGGCAGAGCTTTGATGAAGTACAATAAATGGGACTATGTAGTAGGAGAGATTGCGGCTGCTTTCGATCTGAATCCGGATCGTCAGGGGGTGCGCTTCGGCATTCCGGTATATGATCTCAGCGAATTGGAAGAAAAGATCCCGGAAGGGTGCCGTATCGCAATACTGGCGATTTCAAAAGACATTCAAAAAACGGTCGATCGCTTGATCGCCTGTGGCATTATCGGTATCGTTGATTTTACGCATGAACACATCCAAGTGCCAAAAGGCGTGCGCTTGAAACCGGTAGATGTCGTTTCATCGATCCAAGAACTGGTGTTTGAAACAAATGCCAATTCATTTCAATAAAAAAGAAAACGAAGAAGTGGAAACTTGATCCGCAAAAACTTGTTTGCAGCGAGCCGGTGATGGTGAAAGACCGGCACAGGTGCGGAAGAAAGGAACAGCCACGGAGTTAGACTGGAGAACGTGCGTCGAAGCATCAGTAGACAGTTTCGCAGCCCGGCGTTATGGGAAAGGTGCATATGCGAAACAGCGTATATGAATGAGGATGGTACCGCGTGTGATGACGTTCCTGTTTGCAGGGGACGTTTTTTTATAAGGAGGAAAACAGATGTTTGAATTTATTACGATCAGAGAGCTTTACGAAATGGTATTAGGCGGCTCATTAGTAGAGGTGGAAAGCTTAGAATATGTGGAATTGCAGGGCTGGATCAGGACGAATCGATGCAGCGGGAAGCTCGGTTTTATCGAATTGAATGACGGTACATATTTCCGCAATGCCCAGTTGGTTTATGATCATCAGTTGGCGATGTTTGATACGATCGCAAAGTATCCGACTGGGGCTGCGGTAAGTGTAACGGGAAAATTGAAGCGCACACCGGAAGGGAAACAGCCTTTTGAGATCATCGTAGCGGAAATGCAGCTGGAGGGCGACTGTGATCGGGACTATCCGCTTCAGAAAAAACGCCATAGTTTCGAATATATGCGTGAGATTGCCCATCTGCGTCCGCGGGCAAACAGTTTTTATGCGATTTATCGGCTGCGTTCAATCTTGTCGATGGCTATTCATGAGTTTTTTCAAAATCAGGGTTTTGTCTATGTGCATACACCGATCATTACCGGCAATGACGGCGAAGGCGCCGGAGAAATGTTTTGCGCCACTACGCGCAGCGATGATCACTACGAGGAGGACTTTTTCGGCAAGCAGGCATTCTTAACGGTAACCGGGCAGTTGCATGTCGAAGCGTTTGCGATGGCTTTCCGCGATGTTTATACGTTCGGGCCGGCGTTCCGTGCTGAAAACTCACATACTTCAAGACATGCCAGCGAGTTTTGGATGATCGAACCGGAGATTGCCTTTGCCGATCTGGATGATGATATGGAACTGATCGAAGATATGATCAAGTACTGTATTGATTATGTATTGGAGAATGCGCCGGAAGAAATGAAATTCTTTGAAAAGATGATCGATAAAGACTGCATCCGCCGTATCAGTGAAGTGCGGGACAGTGAATTTAAGCGCATGACTTACAGTGAAGCGATCGCTTTATTGCAGAAAGCAGATGTGAAATTTGAGAATCGCGACATTTACTGGGGCATGGACCTGAATGCGGAGCATGAGCGTTATTTGTGTGAACAAGTGGTAAAGGGACCGGTTTTCTTGACTGACTATCCAAAGGAGATCAAGGCTTTCTATATGCGTGTCAATGATGATCAGAAAACCGTAGCGGCTTGTGATTTATTAGTGCCGGGCGTAGGTGAACTGGTCGGCGGCAGCCAGCGTGAGGAACGCTATGAGGTATTAAATGCCCGCATGGATGAAATGGGCATGGGCAAAGAGAGCTTGCAGTGGTATATGGATCTGCGTCGCTATGGGGGATGCAAGCATGCCGGTTTCGGTTTGGGATTTGATCGCTTCTTGATGTACTTGACCGGTATGCAGAATATCCGCGATGTGCAGCCATTCCCGAGAACACCGAACAATCTGTTGTTTTAAGCAAGAGAAGGGACTTCCCTTCTTTTTGTTTGAGAACGGTTCAAGATCACAGGGTGGATGCCATCTTTCAAATTTGTCAGAAAGGTTGTATGGAACGCGCTTTTATTCTATAATAAAATAGGTTTAGAATGAATAGGTGAAAAGATGAAAGAATATGTATTGAAACAAAAGCGGGATGGCTCTGTGATCACGGTAAGAGATGTCCAGATGATCCTGTTGGAAATGTTGAAAGATATCGACGTTTTATGCCGTCGGCATGGGATCCCCTATTATTTATCGGGAGGCAGTTGTTTGGGTGCGATCAGACATGGCGGTTTCATTCCCTGGGATGATGATGCGGACATTTGCATGATGCGGGAAGATTATGAACGCTTTGTAAAGGTGATCGGCGAATTGCCGCAGCAGTATTACGCACAGTCGTTTGCTTTAGATCCAAGCTACAATGTATGTATCCCGGCAATGAAGATCCGCAAGCGCGGCACTTATGTGAAGGAACAGAATGTTCTGCTGCGCAATAAGTGCAAAAGCGGAGATGGTTTATTTATTGATGTTTTTATCGTCGATCATGTGTCGCAGGATCCAAAGCTCGATCGCCGTTGGAGAAGGAAAGCGCTGCTTCAGATGCCGCTGATTACACTGTTTGAAAATATCGGCATCAATCCCAAAAGGCTGAAACGCCGTTTTGTCGCTCTTGCGGAAAACTATGGCAGGAAAAATCAAGGCAGTGAACTGATCGGCTTTGAATTAACGTGGGTATTTGAATTTTTTAAGCATCCGGTGGTATATCGCAAGGATGACATTTATCCGGTGCGATACGTTCCTTTTGAGGATACGATGCTGCCGGTTCCTAAAAACCCCAAGGCACTGTTGGATGTGGAGGTTTCTGTTCATCACATGGAATATCCGCCGTTAAAGGAGCAGCGTCCGAAGCATATTAAAGATGTTGAGATCCATCGGGAATATCCGGAACGATAAGAAATGAAAGAAAGGAGCATATTATGGCATACGCACCGCGCAACCGACAATTTAAGATTCGCTGGAAGATCGCTCTGCCGCTGTTGGTCTTACTTTTGTTATGCGTTTATTTTTTCGCGCATCTGCTGTTTCAGCCGGCGCCGGAAGATACGCGCTATGCGATCTGCTCCTTTTCTCCGCCGCAAACGGAAGAAAAATTAAATCAGACTTTTGAAGACACCTATTTATTAAGCGATTATTTGTTTTACGGAGAATCACTGAGTTTGCTGCAGACAGCCTATGATGTAGAAAAAAGCGATGACATCGTCGGCAAGACGGTGGAATTGGTCGATGTGTGTGATCAAGATCATACTTATCAGTTGTCCATGGAGGGAAGCGTGGATCGCAAACTGCCTTTGGATGAACTGGAACCGGGTTTTTATGAGGTATATGTCGTTGATCAGCTTGTAAGAAAGCGTGCGGTTTATGCGAGCGATCTGCATGATGATCATTTTACAACGATCAAACGAAACGGCAAGGTGCATCGTATTTCCCTGATCGCCGATCGTTCGCTGTTAAAGGATTTTGATGTTACTTTGCAGGATCGCTATTTGTTTCTGGAGGTAAAAGAAGAGAAGCCGAATCAGGATGACTATGATATTATGCTGGATCCATCAGAATACAACAAGGACTATACCAACTATGTAGAACGCGGCGGTGAAGGCAACGGCGTGATGGAGTATGAGGAAAACTATCAGGCGGCGCTGGAATTAAAGGCGGCGCTGGAGAAATACGGTTTGCGAGTCGGTATTACCCGCGATCAGATGGAGGATGTCGTCAATACATATGGCCGCAAGGGACGACTGGCAAAGGCTTATCAAAGCAATGCCCGCTACTATTTCCATATCGGTTTACAAGAGGATGCCTCAGCGAGCGTACACGGCATGGAGATTTACTATTCCTCTCATGCTTCTGCGGTCTTGGCGAATGCCCTGCTTTACGATCTGAAGGCAAACACGGAATTAGAAGGAAATCCGATGTATGTTTATGATGAAAAGACTGTCGGTGTCATTGCATTAGAGCAATATACCGGAATGGATGGCAGAACGGTGTATGACAACGATATGGTAATACGAGAAGCCGGCGGGAAGGCGACGCAGGCAGGCATGTATTCGGAAAATACGGTAAAAGGCACGGCATCGTTTGCCAAAGACAATTTATATGGCATGCAGGCAATCAGTATCTACTATGGCTATGTCAGCAATGCCGATGATATGAATTACTGGAAAGCAAACCGCAAGCAGATCATGGAAGCGACTGCCGCATCGATCGCCAAATCTTTGCGGGTGGAAGAAAGCGAAGAATGAGATGTGATCGGCACAGGAAGTGCTGAAGGGTGCGAGCAGATGTAAAAAGATGAGAAAGTGGATGAGAAAAGAGGAATGATATGAAGTATCAAATCAGTAAAGGGACAAAATCGTTCGGTGTCGAAACGGTTTTTGAAAATATACAGTTTGAGATCAAAGAAAAAGAGAAAATCGCGGTTGTCGGCAGGAACGGATGTGGGAAAACGACCCTTTTGAAGATCATTGCCGGCGTGGAGGAACTGGACAGCGGAACGATCCATCAGGAAAATCGTATGCGGATCGGCTACTTGGCGCAGACGACGTTTGAAGATGAATCGCGAACAGCGGAAGCAGAGCTGAAGCTGGCTTTTGCGGGCCTGAAAGAACTGGAAAGCAAGATGCGGGAATTGAGCAGGCAGATGGAGCATGATTATGGGGAAGCGCTGTTAGATCAATATGCGCGGGTCATGACAGAATTTGAAGAGCGCGGGGGTTATACGTGGGAAGCGGAGATGCATACCATATTCACGAAGTTCGGCTTTGCGAAAGAGGATCTGCAAAAGCCGATCTATGCTTTTTCAGGCGGGCAGAAGACACGTTTGGGTTTTGTGAAGCTGTTGTTATCCAGGCCGGATATTTTATTGCTGGATGAGCCGACCAATCATCTGGACCTAGATACGATCGAATGGCTGGAGGGCTATGTGAAGCATTATCCCAAAGCGGTGGTGCTGGTGTCGCATGACAGGATGTTTCTGGATGACGTATGTGATGTGATCTATGAATTGGAATTTGGCGTCATGCGCAAATATGTGGGCAACTACACCCATTATGTCGAAATGAAGAAGCAGGACGTAGAGCGGGCAAAGAGCGCCTATGCCAGACAGCAGCAGGAAATCAAGCGGATGGAAGAATTGATCGAGAAATTCCGCTATAAGAAAAACAAAGCTGCCTTTGCCCAATCAAAGATCAAATATCTGGAACGCATGGAAAAGGTGGAAGAGATCAAGACGGATGATCGGCAGTTTGCGGCGCGTTTTACACCGCGGGTGAAAGGCGGCAGGCGAGTGCTTTCGATCGCTGATTTACATATCGGCTATGATCATGATCTGGCGGTGATCGATCTGACGATCATGCAGGGCGAAAAGGTTGCGGTGATCGGGCCCAACGGCAAAGGGAAATCGACCTTTGTAAAAACGCTGATGCAGCAGGTTCCCGCAAGAAGCGGAGAATTTCTGCTCGGACATCAGATCGAGATCGGTTATTTCGATCAGGAGCTGGCGCAGTTTCAGCGAAATGCGACGGTGCTGGAGGAAGTGTGGAATGCCTTTCCTCATTTGGATCGCACACAGGTAAGAACGGCGCTGGGACGATTTTTATTCAGCGGAGAAGATGTATTCAAAACGACCGATGTGTTATCCGGCGGGGGGAAGGTACGGCTTAGTTTTGTGAAATTGATGTTGGCGCAGCCTAACTTTTTGATCTTGGATGAGCCGACCAATCACTTGGATCTGGCTGGGAAAGAGGCGCTTGAAAACGCTTTGCGAGAATATGAAGGCACGATGCTGTTTGTGTCGCATGATCGCTACTTTATCCGTTCACTGGCAACGGCGATCTTGGTGATCGATGCAGGCAAGGCAACTTATTATCCTTTGTCTTACGCGGAGTATCTGGAGCGTTTGAAGCAAGAGGGGGCTGTGCATGAAGACGTTGTGGCACATCATGGCGCAGAGCCGATCAAGGAAAAAAATAAAAAAGTGCGTTTGATCAATTATGCGAAGGAAGCGGCGAAGCTGGAAAAGCAGATCGCCCGTAAGGAGCAAGAACTGGAAGATGCCAGAGCGCTTCGTTTCGAGCCGGAGTATTATCATGATTATCAGAAAATGCAGGCATTAGATGAACAGATCGATGAAATACACAATGAGATCGAACATCTGCTCGCTTTATGGGAAACGTACAGCGAACAGATCGATCACTAAACCAAACGATCAGCGATAAAACAGCTGATAGAAAGGAGGCGCGGCGCGCAAGTCAGTTTTGGCTATGCGCAGGGCGCAAATGAAGAACATGAAAAATAAATGGCGGATCTCGACAATCGAATTTATGTCAATATTAGAACTGCTGGCGCTGCCGATCCTGCTTTTCTTATACGACCGCAATCCTTTTGGCTTTTGGACGCTGCTGCTTTATTTAGATGTGATGCAGCTTTATCTGGTGGATATGCGGCAGATCATGCAGGCGATCAAGGCGGAGCGTTATGCGGATCTATGGAAACGCTATAAGGTGTATGCTTATGGAACATCGCTTTGTTATCTGGTGCTGGCATTTAAGGACAGCGGGCTTTGCATGATCCTGGTCGGCAACGATCTGCTCATGACGCTGCTAAATCCATTCGTCAAAAAGAAATACCAAGGCAAGTAGAGCATTGTCGCTTTCGTAAAGGATGAACGCATTGAGCAGATACCTGCAAATAGAAGTATCAGCGGGAAAAGGATGACGATGACAGATGGTAGCGGTTTGCTAAAGAAGGGCAGATCGCTTTTTTTGAATAGGCTTGCCGGTAGGTTCATAATATGAAGTAAGCCGTGGATCGATCTAAGGAGGAAAGGGAAAGCAGGTGAATGAAGCAGGGAGAGAAAGCGGCTTATGGCAGAAACGCCGAAACAGGAAAGGAGAAAAAGTAAAAAATGATGAAGAGATTAAGAAACGGCAGTCATCCTACGGTAAAAAAACGAAAAATATCGTGTATTTTATTGAAAAAACATGAATGAAAAATATTTCAATGAAAATGAAACCGAAATGTGGACTTTTGTGGGATGTGTGCCAAATGGTTCGAACAGTGCGCCGATAATGGAAAAATAGCTGATAAATAAAGGCTTTATTGATATTTCTGATTTTTTGAAAAAACAGAAAAGGCCAAGAAATGCCGATTTATGAAAATATTTTCATGAAAAAATGGTTAAAATGTGTAATTTGTTATTGAAAAACTGAAAACCATCATGTATAATACAGGTATTATCAATACAGATTGATAGGAGGTAAGCAGATGAAAAAACTTTTAACACTATTTGCTGTTGGCGTTATGGGGCTTTCCTTAGTAGGATGCGGCTCCGGCGACAGCGGTGAAGAGAGCGGTACGTTACGAGTAGCGTCGCAGGAAATGAACGGTGATTTCATCGAAGGTTTCGGTAACTCCAGTTACGACCTTGAGGTGAAAAACTTACTGCACAACTACTATACGACGTATGACACGGATGCAGAAGGGGCGTTTGTTTGGAATCAGTCAATTCTGAAAGAAGAACCGTCTACGGAAGTAGATGAAGCAGGCAACAAAACTTATACGTTCAAACTTGCGGAAGATCTGAAATGGTCTGATGGTTCCGACATGACAGCGGATGATTTCATCTTCAACCTGCTGCTGATCGCTTCCGATGAATGGGTAGCGCAGTTGGCAGCCGATTCGACAGGTGACGCGCTGTTAGGTTATGAAAAGTATCACAAAGGTTTGGCAACGGAAGAAGAAGGCGGTATCAACAACATCGTCTACAAACAGGAAACCGATCCGGATCTGCGTGCGGCTAACGAAGCGGAAAACGGAACCGTTTACGATGACGAAGGATACGAATTGGATAGCAACGGTAAACGTATCCCGGTTACCGGTTATCTGGAAGATGAAAACGGCCTGCCGGCTGTCGATGCGGACGGTAACTTTATTCCGGTATTGACCGAAGCAGAAGGAAAGAACGGTGTGTTCCAGGGCGTTAAGAAGATCGACGACTACACATTCTCTTTAACGATCGACGCTTCACAGCTTCCGTACTTCTATGAAGAAAGTTATGTAGCGCTGTATCCGAAACCGATGAAACACTTAGCCGGCGAAGATGCGGAAATCGTATCGTCTGATGCAGGTTGTGAATTGGTCGGCGTGGATCTGAGCGAAATCGCTCCGCAGATCAAATCCGGATACCGTAAAAACCCGGATGTTGTTTCCGGTCCTTACAAACTGGTAAGTTTCAAGAACAAACAGGTAAAATTAACGCTGAACGAATACTTCAAAGGCGACTACAAAGGCGATAAGCCGGTAATCGAAAACATTCTGATCAAAACAGTCAATGCGACTACGGATATGGATCAGTTGATCGCCGGTGAAGTAGACGTATTAACAGGCGTCGTTGAAGGCGAAAAGATCGAAAAAGCACGTGCGACCGACTCTTTGAAAGAACAGACTTACGATCGTAACGGTTATGGCAACATGCCGATCCACAACGACTTCGGTCCTACAAAAGATCCTGCCGTACGTCGTGCGCTGAACTATGTTCTGGAAAAAGATGAAGTAATCAAGAACGTATTAGGCGGCTATGGTTCTACTGTATATGCTGACTATGGTGTAGCACAGTGGATGTATCAGGAAAATAAAGCACGTGTTGAAGAAGAACTGAATCACTATGATTACTCTATCGCTAACGCAAATGCTGAATTAGATGCAACTGAATGGAAATATGAGGCTGACGGCGTAACGCCATTCGACGCTTCTAAAGCGGAAAATGCAACGGATTACTTCCGTCACAACGCAAACGGCGAAGTATTGCAGATCAACCACTTAGGTACTGAAGACAATACCGTTACCGATGCAATCGAAACTTCTATGATGAAGAACTGTCCGAAAGCCGGTATCAAGTTCACGATCGAACGTACCGACTTCGCGGGTCTGCTTGAAAACTACTACAACGGTGCCGCAAAACCGGATAGCCAGAGAAAATATCACACATTCAATATGGCAACCGGATTCACACCGGTATATGACCCTTACTATTCTTCATACTATTCCGGCTTCTCAGGTACTTCTTTGAATGCGACTAACACAGAAGATGAAGTATTAGATGATCTGATGATGAAGATGCGTTCTTTGGATCCTTCTCAGAAAGACGAATATTCTGAATTATGGTTCCAGTTCCAGAAACGCTTCAATGAGATCGTGCCGGTAATTCCAGTGTACGCTAACCAGTATTTCGATTTCTATAACGCTAAGCTGAAAGGATTCAACACAGGTCCTATGGCTTCATGGTCTGAAATCGTATGCGATCTGTCTTGGGAAGAATAATTCTGATTTAGAATTATAAAAGTTCAAGATTATTAAAAAGCGGATAGCAATAACCCTATCCGCTTTCTTCTTATGAAAGGAGTTTATAGTTATGATCAAATACTCGATCAAGAGAATTCTATCATTGATCCCCGTAATTTTTGCTATTTCGATCGTTTTGTTCAGTTTAACAAAAATTATGCCGGGAGATCCTGTCTCAATGATGATTCCGACTTCCGCCAAGCCGGAACAGATCCCGCAGTTAAGGGAAGAAATTACAAAACAGTTGGGATTGGATAAATCACTTCCCGAACAGTATGTCGCTTGGATCGGCAATGTCGCACAAGGAGAACTTGGTTTTTCATCATGGAAAAACGACGATGTGAAAAATGTCATTGCCAATCCGCTGAAAAACACGGTTATTTTGAATTTCTTTGTGTTAATTTTCTCGCTGACGATTTCCATTACGGCAGGTATCCGCTCAGCGGTCAAGAAAAATTCCTTTGTCGATCAGTTCTGGCAGGTCTTTTCTTTGATTTGTATGAGCGTACCGACGTTCTTTATCGGTTTGTGTTTGGTGTTTGTATTCGCTCTGCGTTTAGGCTGGCTGCCAAGCAACGGTATGCCGGTAGATGGCAGCGGACTTGGCGAATGGGTAAGATTTTTGGTGTTGCCGGTGGTAACGCTGACGATCACTTCTTTGGCAAGTACGGTTCGTTATGTGCGCAATGCCATGCTTGATGCGCTGAGCCAAGATTATATCCGTACGGCACGTTCAAAAGGTTTGAGCGAAAAAGTCGTCGTTTATTCACATGCGTTTAGAAACGCTTTGATTCCGATCGTAACGGTCGTGATCGCACAGATCGGTACGCTGTTCGGCGGTTCGATGATCACCGAGTCCGTATTTGTTTGGGATGGTATGGGATCAACGCTCTTGACTGCGTTAAATCGACGCGACTTCTATCTGGTTATCGCAATGAACATGTTTTACGCGGTCGTTTACTTAATAAGCAACTTTATTGCGGATTTGACATATGCACTGGTCGACCCGCGTATTAAACTTGATTAGGAAGGAGAGGCTATTTTATGAAAAAAGAAAGTTTTTTCGCGAAACTTGGACGCTCTTTCAAATCATTGTTTAGAAGTAGTGTTACAGGTAAAAAGGAAATCAACGTATTGGAGGAAGAAGCGATTCAGTCGCCAATGCGTACGATCATTAAAAATTTCTTCAGCAATACTTTGGCTAAGGTCGGTCTGGTCGGCTTTATCTTCATTTTGCTGTTCTCCTTTGTCGGTTCGCTGTTTTTCCCGATGGATCCGCTTTATACCGAGCCGATCCTGAAAAATGTGCAGCCGGGGAGAGGATATTTGGATTATGGTTCCTGTGATGTAAAGGCAGAGGATATCAAACAGCTTGCTTCCGGTGCTACGTTCTCGGTCGTTTTAACAAATGATGGGAAGTTATGTGCCTGGGGGCAGGATCAGGATGATGTGCTGGAAATTCCATCAAATGCAGATTCCGGCATCAAGGAGATCGCAGTAGGGGATCGTCATATTCTGGCGCTTACCAACAGCGGTTCTATCGTCGGCTGGGGCCGTGCGAATTGGCAGCAGCAAAATCTGCCGGTTTCGATCAAAGGCATGATGCGCGGGAAAGTCGTGCATGTCTATGCAAATGAAGAATATTCGGCAGCGCTGACCGATCAGGGCTATCTGTATACTTGGGGCAGTGTTACCTCTACGAAGCTGGATATCATTCCGGATGATTATCAGGGACATATCGTGGATGCCGATGCGGCGGCCATGGGCATGATCTTATTGATGGATGATAACACGGTACGGGCTATCGGTTCCGGCGGAGATTTCAAAAATTATCCGGAAGAACTGGAAAACGGCGAAGTGAAAGTCGTTTCCGTGAAGGCCGGCAAGCGTAATGCAATGGCTTTAGATGATGAAGGCAATGTTTATGCTTGGGGCGGCACTTCCTTTAATTTAGACACTGTACCTGATTTCGGTGAAAAGATCGTGCAGATCGATTCCGGCAAAAACGCATTCTTCGCAGTTGGCGAAAGCGGCAAGATCTATGGCTGGGGCGAAGATGCCGAAAGTATCTTAGATATTCCGGAAGATTTTGAAGCAGAACAAATCTTTGTGGATTTCTTCCAGGGCTATGCGATCAGCAAGGACGGTGAAATGACCGCGTGGGGCAACGAAGGATTTATCTTAGGTACGGATGATCAGGGACGTGATGTATTGACGCGTTTGATGCACGGCGGTAAGATCACGCTGCTAGTTGGTGTGATTGCCGTATTGATTTCATCGGCAATCGGTTTGACAGTCGGAATGATTGCCGGTTTCAAAGGCGGTTGGATCGACAACCTGTTGATGCGTATTGCAGAAATCATCGTTTCGATTCCGTTTATGCCGCTGGTCATTACCCTTTCCTACATGATCGGCAGCAGCATGGATTCACAATCTAAGATGTATCTGATCATGATCATCCTCGGTTTATTGAGCTGGCCGGGATTGGCGCGTCTGGTGCGTGCGCAGATCTTGATCGAACGTGAAAAGGACTTCGTACTGGCTGCCAGAGCGATGGGAATCAAAGAAGGTTCCATCATCATTCGCCATATCATGCCGAATGTCATCAGCATGGTATTGGTTGATATGACGCTCTCTTATGCGGTCATGATGTTACAGGAAGCAGCGCTGTCTTTCCTTGGCTTCGGTGTGCAGCCGCCTAATCCTTCATGGGGCAACATGCTGAACAAGGCGCAGCAGGCAACGACGATCGAGAATTACTGGTGGCAGTGGATCCTTCCGGCAGTCTGTGTATTGATTGCCGCATTGAGCATTAACTTGATCGGTAATGCTCTGGGTGATGCGATTGACCCGAAATCAAATGAAAAGTAGGTGTGAATGATGGCAAAATTACTAGAAATCAATAACCTTCATACGTATTTTGAAACGAAGCGCGGGCTGATCAAAGCAGTAAACGGAGTTTCATTGTCGATTGAAGAGGGACATACGCTTGGCGTCGTGGGTGAGTCCGGCAGCGGCAAGAGCCAAACGGCGATGAGCATCTTGAAGTTATTTGAAAAAAATCAGAAAATTTATGATGGTGAAATCAAATTCCAAGGGAAAGTGATTTCCAATTACAATGCGAAAGAAATGTCAAAGGTACGTGGCAACGATATTTCGATGATCTTCCAGGAACCGATGACTTCGCTGAATCCGATCTTTACCGTAAATCGTCAGATTTCGGAAGTGCTGATGCTGCATCAGGGCATGAGCAAAAAGGAAGCAGAGCAGCATAGCATTGAAATGCTGAAAGCGGTCAAGATCGCCAATCCGGAACAGGTAAATAAGTCTTATCCGTTCCAGCTGTCCGGCGGTATGCGTCAGCGTGTTATGATCGCGATGGCGCTTGCCTGCAAGCCGAAGCTGCTGATTGCCGATGAGCCGACAACAGCGCTTGATGTTACCATTCAGGCACAGATCTTGTATCTGATGAATGAATTAAAAAGAGAAATGGGCACTTCGATCATGTTCATTACACATGATTTGGGTGTTATCAACCAGATGGCAGATGATGTAGCCGTTATGTATTGCGGACAGGTCGTAGAAACGGCACCGGTCGATAAGATCTTCCAGGATAGCGAGCATATTCATCCTTATACTGAAGGCCTTCTGACTTCGATCCCGCGGTTGAACACCGACCGCAGTTCAAAGCTAGAGGTCATTCCGGGCGCTGTGCCACATCCATTGAATCTGCCGAAAGGCTGTAAATTCGCGCCGCGCTGTAAGTATGCGACAGCGGAATGCCGTGAAAATGAGCCGGAATTAAAAGAAGTGAGTCCGGGTCATGCAATTCGATGCTTCCATCCAGTGAAAAGGGGGAAACAATAATGGAAAATGAAAAATTGATCAGTATTCATAACCTAAAAAAATATTTCCCGGTAAAAAAGAGCAGCTTTTTGCAGAAGGAGCAGCTTTATGTAAAGGCGAATGACGGCATTACGATCGATATCAACCGCGGTGAGACCTTTGGTTTGGTAGGTGAATCGGGATGTGGAAAATCAACGCTGGGACGTGTCCTGCTGCAGCTGTACCCACAGACACAGGGAAATACGATCTACTATGGCAAAACGATTTATGAATATAAACCGGCATATGTAGAACGAATTTTGAAAAACTTGCCGGAGCAGAAGAAAAAATTGGATGCACTGGTAGAAAAAGCCAAAGCGGTTAAGGAAGATGAAACGCATCACAATTTCAAAGCGGATGATGCGGATCGGGTTTTCCATGAGATCGTGCATCTGACCGGTGGTTTGATCTATGCCAAGGATCTGGCAAAGGCCGGCAAGCTCTTGTTAGAAGAATACCATGCCGGCTGTAAGGTAGTGGAAGAGGCAGCCAAGCTGGAAAAAGACAGTGCCAATCGCGCTGCTTATGAAGCGGCGGTAAAGAAACAGGAAGAAATCCGCGCGCAGTTAGATGAAATGCGCAAAGAATGCGAACAGAGCGATGCTTTCTTAAAAGCTGAGCAGTATTGGGATCATGGTATTGATCTGGGCATGCTGAAAAAAGAAGAGTTGCGTTTGCTGCGCCAGGATATTCAGATTATTTTCCAGGATCCGTATTCTTCTTTGAATCCGCGTTTGACCGTCGGACAGCTGATCAGTGAGCCGCTGGTTGGACATAAGCTGTTCAAAAAGGGTTCACAGGAACTGGAAGACTACATCATTGAGATCATGGATAAGTGCGGTCTGGAAAAATATTTCATTCACCGTTATCCGCACCAGTTCTCCGGTGGACAGCGTCAGCGTATCGGTATTGCGCGTGCATTAGCGCTGAACCCGAAATTCATCGTTTGTGATGAAGCGGTATCGGCGTTGGATGTTTCCATTCAGTCACAGATCCTGAACCTGCTTCAGGAACTGAAAGAGAAAGAAAATCTGACCTATCTGTTCATTTCACATGACCTAAGTGTCGTGAAATATATTTCCGATCGTATCGGCGTCATGTATTTGGGCAATATGGTAGAGTCGGCACGTTCCGAGGATATTTTCAAGAATCCGCTGCATCCTTATACGGAGGCATTGCTCAATGCGATTCCGACAACGGATGCCGATAACAAGGAGCTGCAAATTCTGGAAGGCGATATTCCAAGTCCGGTCAATCCGCCGAAAGGATGTAAATTCCATACGAGATGTAAATATGCGATGGATATTTGCCGCGAGAAAAATCCGGAATGGGTGGAAATCGAGCCGCAGCACTTTGTGGCCTGCCACTTAAGGAAGAAATAATCAATGCTTCCACGTTTGAAAAATAAAATAAAGTCGCGTATGAAGGACGAGCAGGAATTAAAAGAAAAATTTTCTGATGTGGAGTTTGAAAAAGGCGATGCGTTCGCAATGTTCATCGCCGCAATCATCACATTTATACCTCCTGTTTTAATCTGCCTGCTCGTCATCTACGGGATTTTATGGTTATTGTTTTTGAGATGAGAACAAATGTCATATTTGTTCTTTTCTTTTTAGGAAAAAAAGAAATATGACGTATTGGTATAATGGGGGAGGGATGGCAATGCACCAATTACTTTCACTGTGTGAAAAAGAACAGATCATGGCGACGCTTGCTCATATTTATAAGCGAGAGCATGCACAGGAAACAGATGAAGAAAGGATTGCGGAAAGCGGTGCTGCTTATTTGAATCAAGAGCTGTGCGCACGCATTGACGCCATCCTGCTATGTATGCCTAAGAAAGATGCGGCATTGATCAAATCGCTCTATTTGCGGCCACAATATGAAAAAGCCGCTCCGATCTATAACGAAATCGAAAAAAGCGAGGCGCTTACAAGATTTTTAGATTGTCTAACTATGTGAAAAATGGTATCATATATATTGTATGGTAAGGGCATTCATAAAGGGAATGAAGCGATGCTCTGCCGAACAGGATACAGTTATTAAGGAGGGTTTTTCATGTTAAAAGGTATTGCTGCATCATCCGGTATTGCGATTGCGAAAGTATATAAGCTGGAGCAGCCGAAAGTAGAAATCGTAAAAAAAGAAGCAGTTGCCGCTGATGAAGTAAAAAAGTTCAACGATGCACTGGAAAAGACAAAGAGGGATATCGAGGGAATCAAAGAGCGCGCTGCGAAACGTTTATCAGCGGAGGAGCTGGCGGTATTCGATGCACATTTGATGATGGCATCCGATCCGGAGCTGGCATCGCAGATCGTTGCAACGATCGAAAATGAGAATGTGAATGCGGAATATGCTGCTGACCAGGTATCGACGATGATGGTTGCCATGTTTGAATCTATGGATAACGACTATTTCAGAGAAAGAGCAGCTGACATCAAAGATGTTACGTTCCGCTTAAAATGTAACTTATTGGGACTGCGCATTCCTGATTTATCGGCGATTGATGAAGATTCGATCATTGTCGCTTATGATTTAACACCATCTGACACTGCGCAGTTAAATGAATATGCCAAGGGCTTTGCGACGGCAATCGGCGGCAGAACCAGTCATTCTGCAATCATGGCGAGAAGCTTGGAAGTACCTGCGGTCGTTGGATGCAGCGGTGTGCTGGAAGCTGCACAGGATGGGGATCTGGTCATCCTAGATGCGGTAGAAGGCAATGTCATCGTCAATCCGGATGCTGCTACGATAAAAGAATATGAAGCGAAAGCGAAAGCCTTTGCGGAAGAAAAAGAAGCGCTGAAAGCACTGCTTCATGCGAAATCTGTTTCCACAGACGGTCATGAGGTTGAATTGGCAGGCAACATCGGCGGTGTAAAAGACGTAGAGGGCGTATTAAATAACGGTGGGGAAGGCATTGGCTTGTTCCGTACGGAATTCTTATACATGAATGCCGATCATTTCCCAAGCGAAGATGAACAGTTTGAAGCTTATAAAGAAGTATTGGAAGGCATGGGCGGCCGCAAGGTAGTGGTACGCACCCTTGACATCGGCGGCGACAAGAAGCTGTCTTACTTCCAGTTCCCGGAAGAAATGAATCCGTTTTTGGGTTATCGCGCGATTCGTTTGTGCTTAGATCGCACTGATATTTTCCGTACACAGCTGCGCGCACTGATTCGTGCCAGCGTATATGGACGTCTTTGCATCATGTTCCCGATGATTGCGACGGTAAAAGAATTCCGTGATGCCAAAGCGATCTTTGAAGAAGAAAAAGCAAACCTGATTGCCGAAGGGGTTCAGGTCGCAGATAATATTGAAGTCGGTATGATGGTGGAAATCCCGGCAGCTGCGGTAAATGCGGACAATTTCGCAAAAGAAGCTGATTTCTTCAGTATCGGCACCAACGATCTGATTCAGTACTCCATGGCGGCTGATCGTATGAGCGAACATGTATCTTACTTATATCAGCCATACAATCCATCGATTTTGCGTTTGGTCAAAATGACGATCGACGGTGCGCATAAAGAAGGCAAATGGACCGGTATGTGCGGTGAAATGGCCGGAGAACCTTATGCGGTACCGCTGTTATTAGGTATGGGGCTGGATGAATTCTCCATGTCCGCAACTTCTATTTTGAAAGCCCGTAAGATGGTAAACTCTTTAAGCAAAAAAGAAATGGAGAAATTGGCAGAAGAAGCCCTGTCTTTATCAACTGCCGAAGAAGTATTGGAATTGGTCAAGAAAACAGTAGACTAATCAAAATATGGATATAATAAAAACCGCTCATGCGGTTTTTATTTTGTGAGTTCCAGATACTGATCGATCAAATCGCTGGCAGTTTGTAAACTGCTTTCCCAAAACGCTTGATCGGTTAAGTCAATATCAGCCATTTTTGCGACTTCTTCGACATCGGCAACCGTCGTTGCATGCAGTAACTGTTTGTACTTTTCAACAAAGGCTTTCCCTTCCTGCTGATATTTTACGATCAGTCCACGTGCAAACAAACCACCGAAGGCATAAGGGAAATTATAGTAACTTAAATGTGCGGAATAGTAGTGTGATTTACAGATCCACATATAAGGATGCAGCACATCATGATCTAAGCCGTTTCCATAAGCTTCCTTCTGCGCTTCCAGCATGATTTCCTCCAGATCCTTTGCGAACAGGAATTCATTTTTACAGCGATTGAACACCGTATCCTCAAATAAGAAACGTGAATAGATGTCGCAGATGATCTGTGACAGATCTTGCAGCTGATTTTCAATGAGCGCTGCTTTTTCCTGCGGATCGCTTGTTTCCGCAATCGCCGCATTCATGATGATGTTTTCATTGAAGGTGGATGCTGTTTCCGCAACCGGCATCGAATAATCGGTATTTAAGGGGCGATGACTTTCGATCTGCTGCCCATGGAACGCATGACCGAGCTCATGCGCCAAAGTAACGACATCTCCCAAGCCGCCGTCGAAATTCGTCAAGACACGGCTTACTTTCTGCGCCGTCAGATTCGCACAGAATGCACCGCCCACTTTTCCGCTCCGCGGGAAGAAATCGATCCATTCCTCTTTGAAGGCGCGGTCGATCATATCATGCAATTCTATATCAAAATTCTTGAAATGATCCAGCAGATAACGATGAGCGCTTTCCGGTGTAAACACTTGGCTGCTTTCTCCCATCGGCGCAAATAATTCATACCAAGGCAGACCGTTTTGGTAACCGAGCAGTTCTGCTTTCCGACGATAGTATGCATGGAATTTCGGCATAAACCGCTTCATTGCTCCAAACATGGCGTCCAGTGTTTCCTGTTTCATATGTGCTTGCTTCAGCGTCATATCCAGCGCACTGTCATAACCACGCAGTTCCACGATCGTATTCACGTAAGATTTTAGATTGTTCAAAGAGAAGGCGATCGCCTCTTTGATCTTGTCGTAAGCCTTTAATTCTGCTTCATATGCTGATTTACGCACTTCTTTATCTGCACTGTAAGCCATGTTGCGAATTGAGGACAGTGTTTCATTTGAACCTTTATAATCAACGATCAATGTACTGGTGAGATACTGCTGTAAATCCTCCCATCCTTTCGGTCCGCTTAAATTTAATTTTGCGATTACGCCTTCTACCGCATCATCTAACAGATAGCGGTTTTCTTCCTTGATGTTATGGAATAAGTATGCATATTCCTGTAATACTTCATCCTGCTTGATGAGCGCATCAAGATCTGAAACGGCGGCAATGCGCTTGTTGATCATCGCTTCCGCTTCACCGCTTTGACTAACCAGCTTACTGAAACGCGCGATCAAAGATACCGTCTGCGCATCAGTCGTATCCGTCGCCTGCCGCAGCGATACAAACGAACCCAGTCGTTCTCCTACCAAATGGTGGTTTTCCAGCACGGCTACGGCTTCTTTCAGCATCTTCAGATCTTCCATCTTTTGACAGTCCTTCGCGAACTGTTTCAGTTCCTCCAAGATCTGTTCCAGTTTTTTCCAGTCATTTAGGAATGCGGGGTCATCATACCCCTTATAGAGAATATCGAGATTCCATTTATCGTACATAATATACACCTACCTTTATGCGATGTATTATACCACATGAAAACCGATTTCATCTAAAGGAATGAATCTTTTTCAAGAAATTTCAGTTCTTTTCAACAAATGCAGAGCGGAAAGCCAGTACAAGAAAACGATCAATAAAAGAAAGAGCAGCGATGTGCTTTCAGACATCAGTTCTAATTCCATGAAGGAAGCAAACCCGAAATATAGAAACAAGATACTGCCGGCAAGATCGAGATAACGCGGATCCAGTTTTTTCAACAACAGTTTCCCGGCAAAGATCGCCAGTAAATTGGCGGCGATCAATCCTAAGGAAGCGCCTAAAAACACCGCTAGCTGCGATTCATGCGCTGCTAATGCGATCGTCGATAATTGCGTCTTATCTCCTAATTCGGCAATCACAAAGCCAAATGCGATCGAAATAAGCGGGAACCGTCTTTTGCCCTTTGTTTCCTGTTCCTTTTCTTTGCGCATCCATAAAGAGGCAAAACCAAACAGGAGAAACAAACCGGATGCGGCTGCTTGCAGATAGACAAGCGGCAGGAAATGGGTCAATAAATGAGCTGCGCCGGTAGATAAAAACGAAATGACAACGGCGCCGAGCGCCATGCCGACCGCAACGATCATGCTGGGATATTGCGTACAAAGCGCCATGACCATAAACTGCGTTTTATCTGCCATCTCTGCTATAAAAATCAGCAATGCACTTTCAAACATGTCTTTCACCTCAAAGAAGTATATGAGCGCATCAAAGAAAAAATGGCAGGATCACTGCCATTTATGCTTCACAAAGATAAGCGAGCACAAGCTGCATCGTCTGTTCCAGCGCTTCATAATGCGTACGCTCCATGCCATGTGAAGCATGTACGCCCGGTCCGATCAAAGCGCCGCGCAAATCATTGCCGCCGCGCAGGGCCGCGGAAACATCACTGCCGTAAAACGGATAGATATCTAGCGCGTAGTGCAGATCGTGTTTTTGCGCAAGCTTTACCAAATGAGAAGTCATCGCATAATCATAAGGTCCGCTGGAATCCTTCGCACAAATGCTGACATCATATTCCGTACAATCTAAATCTAAACCGATACAGCCCATATCGACTGCCAGCAGTTCACTCACTTCCTTTGGCATGCAGGATGCACCGTGTCCGACCTCCTCATACGTACTGATCATGATGATACAGTCGTAGTTTGGCTTTACATCATGCTTTCGCAGATACTGCAAGACCCCAAACAGCACCGACACGCTGATCTTGTCATCGAGGAAACGGCTTTTGATAAATCCGCTTTCCGTAACGGTCGTCTTAGGGTCGATCGCTACGATATCGCCGTTGGCAATACCCAGTTTTTTCACTGCTTCTTTGTTCTTTACCATCTCATCAATACGCACTTCTAAATGCTCCAGATCTCTTGGCACACTTGCAGCATCAGGATATACATGCGTAGCCGGTGAAGTGGACAAGATCGTTCCGCTGTAAACCTTGTTCGATCTGGTGATGATCCGGCAGTATTCACCATCTAATGTCGGCAGGATCGGCCCTCCCAGCGTAGTTAAGGCAAGGGTGCCGCTTTCCTTGATCGAGCGTACCATGAGCCCCAGTGTATCCGTATGTGCGCTAAGACCGATCGTCTTCTCACTGCTTGCACCGGATACATAGATGAGCAGGTTGCCTTTTTCATTCAGTGCGGTCTTATAGCCAAGCGTCTGTGCTTCTTTCTTTAGAAAAGCGATCGCATGGTGCGTGTAGCCGCTTGGAGAATCAATCGCTAATAATTTTTGCGCAAATGTCAGCACATAAGCGCGATCAAACATCTCTTTCATAGCCTTCTCCTTTTCAGCGGGCGATGAAAATGCCATCGCATTCATCAATTTCCCGCAGTTTGACGTTGACGGTTTCCTGCAATGAGGAAGGAATGTTCTTTCCGATATAATCGGCGCGGATCGGCAGTTCCCGATGACCGCGATCTACCAATACCGCTAACTGAATTTCCTGTGCGCGTCCGTGATACATGATCGCATCCATCGCTGCCCGCACCGTTCTTCCCTTAAATAACACATCGTCTACTAAAACGACTTTTTTATCTTTTAACTGCAAATGTCTGGCCGGCAGCGGCAATTCCTCATCCCGATCATCCCGCCAGTGGCGAATATCAATGGCGGCACACGGTACTTTGACACCTTCGACCTGTTCGATGATTTCCGCAAGCCGCTTTGCCAAATATTCTCCCCTTGTCCGGATCCCTACCAAAATGATATTATCGACGCCTTTATTTCGTTCAATGATTTCATGTGCGATGCGTGTCAGCGAACGACGCACGCCCATTTCATCTGCAATGACTTTTATTTCCATGGAAAGCTCCTTTCTTTTACTATGCTCTCATTATAGAGAAAAAGCGGTAAAATGGCAATGAAAGAAGCAGGAAAAATGACCGGATTCAGTTGTTTTCTTCTTGCAGGCAGAGCTTTAACGCATGTGCCAAGGCATTTAATTCTTCTTCGCTGTAGCGCGCCATATTGCCGATACGCAAAATGCGGTCTTCTTGATCATCTAATCCCAGTTCGATGCGGATCTGAAATTCCTGCTCTAAGCGCTGCTGCAGCCGGGAAGCGCTTTTAGAAGTGGTAAAGAGCAGAACCGAACGGGAAAGAGAAGGCGCTTGTTTGATACAGCCGTTTGCTTCCGTAATGATCGTGTATAAGCGCTCATACTGCCTTTGATAAAACTGATTCCAATAAGTGATCGGCCGGCTGTTTAAGATGCAGAGCGCCTGATGCAGGGCAAAATAAAGTGATACGGCCGGCGTATATTGCAAAAGGGCATTTTGTTTTTGCTTCTGCAGCATTTCATAAAAGTGAAACACATAGGTCGGTGCCTGTGGATTGAGACGAGTAAGTGCAGTAGGCGACAAAGCGATCATACATAAGCCCGGCGACATCCAAAAACCTTTTTGTGAAGCCATGATGCAGACATCGATCTGACTTTCCTTCATGGAAAAAGGATTCATGATCACACCGCCGATCCCATCCATGATCGAAAGCAGCTGATGTTTTCTGGCAAAGGCACCGATGCGCTTGGGATCCATTAACAACCCTGTGCTGGTATCGCTGTAAGTGAAAGCGATCGCTTTGATTGCAGGATATGCGCTGAGCATTTGTTCCAGCATGGCAGTATCCACAACACCCTGCTGCTTGACATCATAAAGATGAGGAATCATATCCATGCGTTTCGCCATGAGCGCGAAGCGGCTTCCAAAGCGGCCGCTGTCAATGACCAGCAGTTCCTCACCGCTGCTTAAAAAATTCAACAGAGCTGCCTCCATACCAGATGAGCCGCTGCCGTTTAATACCAGCACTTCACCCTCGCGGTCATCACAGAGCTGTTTCAGCTGCACGATCAAAGATTCATACAGTTCTAAAAAGGCAGCACTGCGATGATGAACCATGAGGTTGCTTTGTTTCTTTAATACAGCTTTATCACATTTAGAAGGACCGCAGGAAAAAAGCATGATTCACTTCCTTTCTTCTCTATTGTATGGATGTGTTTTATTTCGGTGATGCTTTTGACTAATCGCTTTGCTTATATTACAATAAGAAAACAAAGACACGAAAGAAAAAAGAGGAGATGAGAGATGTGAAAGGAAGGATCCATTCGTTGGAAAGCTTTGGGACCGTTGATGGCCCGGGCGTTCGCTTCGTGGTGTTTTTACAAGGATGCCCGATGCGTTGCGCCTATTGCCACAATCCGGATACGTGGTTCATCGAGCAGGGAAAAGAGATGGATGCAGATGAACTGCTGCAGGAGATCTTAAAGTATCGCAATTATATCAAGAGCGGCGGAGTAACCTTCAGCGGCGGGGAACCGATGATGCAGATGGATTTTCTGATCGCCATGGGAAAACGGTTAAAGCAACAAGGCATTCATATGGCAGTGGATACCAGCGGTGTCTGCTTTGATGAGCAGGATCAGCTGTTCATGCAAAAGCTGGAAGAATTGTTGCACGTATGCGATCTGTTTTTATTAGACATCAAGCAGATCGATGAACAGAAGCATCGTGCTTTGAGCGGACATGGCAATGCGCAGATCTTAGCTTTTGCACAGTATTTGAGCCAAGCGGGCAAGCCGGTATGGATCCGTCATGTACTGGTGCCGCAGATTACGGCTGAGGAGGATCAGCTAAGACAGTTAAGAGCATTCTTGGATACCCTGCACAATGTGGAGAAAGTAGAGGTACTGCCCTATCACACGATGGGCGAAGTCAAATATGAAAAACTGGGAATTGCGTATCGCTTAAAGGGAATGACAGCGCCAAGTGCAGAACAGATCGCAGAGGCCAAAGCCATTTTAGGGGCAGAGTAGGAGGAACTATGATTTCAATCAGTGTATTTTCATCACATAACGGCAGTGATTTACAGGCGATCATCGACGGCTGTGAAGCAGGCATCATCAACGGAAAGGTCGTTGCAATCATCAGCAACAATTCAGACGCCTATGCTTTGGAAAGGGGCAGAATGCACAACATCGACACTTATCACATCAGTGCGAAGCGCTGCGGCGGTGAAGCGGAAATGCAGGAAAAAACGCTGCAGGTGCTGGCAGATCATCATACGGACATGATCTTTTTAGCCGGCTATTTGAAAAAACTGCCGGAAGCCGTGTTAAAGGCATATCATGGACGTGTATTCAATATTCATCCGGGCCTGCTGCCGCGCTACGGCGGAAAGGGCATGCATGGAAAACATGTACATGAAGCAGTACTTGCCAATCACGAAACCGAAACCGGCATCACCATTCATCGGGTCAATGAGGAATACGACAGCGGCGAGATCGTGGCAGTCAGAAAAGTAGCGGTGCGAGAAGATGATAATGCCGATACTTTGGCAGCCCGGGTATTGGAAGAAGAGCATCGTTTCCTAAAGGAAATCGTTGCAAAGATCGCGGACGGCACGATTCCTTTGGGTTAGTTTCGCATAGAAAAAGCAGTTTTCTTTTGATCATCAACAGAAAACCGCTTTTTATTTCAGTGCTTGTTTGATCAGATCAAACTCATGCCAGATAGGCTTCCCATTTGCGCATGCGTTCTGCATCTGCATCGATTTCCACCAGCATCGCGTCATCAAGGTAGTGAATCTCAGACAAGATTCCCTGTTTGCGCAGCTGTGCAAGCAATGCATCATCATAAGGGATCTTCAGTTTCCATTTTTGGTGCAGCGGATATAGGCGTTTGCTGATGAGATCACATAGAAAATCAATATCCTTTTCCGCTTTCGCACATAGCATGACACGATCTTCCCGTAAACAGCGCGGATGCTTTTCCTGTAACCGATCGGCTTTATTGAAAACGGTAAGCATCGCGATATTTTCTACACCCAGTTTTTGCAGTGTATCGCTTGTTACCTGCATCTGTTCTCGATAATGGGGATTGGCGCCGTCTACGATCTGCAACAACAGATCTGCTTCTTTGATCTGTTCTAAAGTGGAATGAAATGCTTCGATGAGTTCATGAGGCAGGTCGCTGACAAAACCGACTGTATCAATGAGCAGAAACTGCCGGTGCGCGTCGAGGGCAATGCGCCGTACGCTGGTATCCAAGGTCGCAAACAGCATATCCTTTTCCAGCACTTGTTTCGCTGCTTTTTTCTGAAAGCGGTCGAGCAGCTGGTTCATGATCGTGGATTTTCCCGCATTGGTATAGCCAATCAAAGCGACGATCGGCAGATCGTTTCGCTGCCGTTTTGCCGCTCTTACGGCACGCTGTTTTTCCAGTCTCTTTAATTCATTACGCACTTCACCGATGCGCCGTTTGATGACACGCCGATCTAGCTCCAACTGCTTTTCTCCGGCTCCTTTGTTTCTGCCGCCGCTTTGTCTGCCTAAATAGGAAGTAGAACCGACCAGTTTTGGCAACAGCGCATTTAATTTGGCGGCTTCGATCTGTAGTTTGGCCTCTGCCGTTACCGCTCTTGTTTCAAAAAGTTCCAGTATCAAAGCATTGCGATCCATGATCGGGCGATTCCATGCCTTTTCCAGATTGCGGCTTTGTAAAGGTGTTAATACATGATCGATCAAAACGACATCGACCGCAGTGCTTTCCAGCATCTCTTTGATTTCCTTGACCTTGCCGCTTCCGATATAGGTCGCGCTGTTCACTGTTTTCATATGCTGTTTGGCGTGCATGACCACTTCCATATCCGCCGCTTTTACCAACTCTAAAAATTCATCCCAATAGGCTGTATTTTCTTTTCCCTGCAGCGAAGTGAGAACAACGAGCACCGCTTCTTTTTTTTTGATTTTCCATAAATACCTCATTTCTTGATCTTATTGTACCTGTTTTTCTGTTGTTTTACCATGAAAGCGGAAATAGAAACACAAAAAACACATAATCGCAGAAACATGCAGTAAAAAATATACATAAAAAATTCAAAAAAATTTGAAACTGTGTGAAATTTGTTTTATAATGAAAAAGTCTTTTTTATCAAAGGGGTTTTAGAAGAAAAGGGCAGAAAAGAGGTAGAATATGTTAGAAAAGTTGTTTCATCTGAAAGAAAAGAACACGACGGTCAAAACGGAAATCATTGCCGGACTTACCACCTTCCTGGCGATGGCGTACATTTTGGGCGTCAATCCGGGCATGCTGGCACAGACCGGTATGGATCTGCATTCGGTATTTATGGCAACTGCCATTTCCGCGGCATTCGCATCGATCTTGATGGGGCTTATCGCAAACTATCCGGTTGCGCTTGCGGCAGGTATGGGGGTAAACGCGCTGTTTACGTTTAATGTTTGCTTAGTAGGCGGTTTCAGCTGGCAGGCGGCATTAGCTGCAGTATTTGTATCCGGTGTGATCTTTGTCATCATTTCGGTTACCGGAATCCGTAAAGTGATCATCAATGCGATCCCGAAGCAGTTAAAGCTGGCAATCGGCGCCGGAATCGGTTTCTTTATCGCATTTGTCGGCTTAAAAAATGCCGGCATCATCATTGCCAATGAATCTACATTTGTCGGTATCGGCTCTTTCAAAGAACCAACGGTACTGCTGGCGATCTTCGGTATTTTGATTACGGTTGCACTGTTGGCAAAGAAAGTGCCGGCAGCGGTTTTCATCGGTATGGTGATCACGGCTTTGATCGGGTTGATCTGCGGCTTTGCGGGCGTGGAAGGTATGCCGACGATCGACGGGGTCATCACGACTGATTTCTCAATGAATACAGTTGGCGGATTTATGGACGGTTTTGGAGAACTGTTTGCGGATCCGGGACAGGCGTTTATCATTATTTTCTCCTTCTTATTTGTCGATTTCTTCGATACGGCAGGTACACTGGTTGCGGTTGCGAACCGCGTTGGACTGGTAAATGAAAAAGGGGAATTGGATAATGTCGAACGGGCGTTATTAGCGGATGCGATCGGTACGGTTGCCGGTGCGGCGCTCGGTACTTCTACGGTTACTTCCTTTGTGGAATCCACTTCCGGTGTTGAGGTTGGCGGCAGAACCGGTTTAACGGCGGTAACGACCGGTATCATGTTCTTATTGTCGATCTTTATTTCACCGATCATTTTATCACTTGCGACCAATGCGGTAACAGCACCGGCGCTGGTCGTGGTCGGTATCCTGATGGCACAGCAGCTAGGCGGTATTGACTGGGATGATTTTGTATTTGCGACAGCCGGCTTCATTACGGTAATTGCGATGATCCTGACTTATTCCATTTCAAATGGTATCGCTTTGGGTTTCATCGCTTACACGGTGGCAATGTTAGCGAGCGGTAAAGCCAAAGAAGTGAACTGGATCGTTTGGGTATTGGTCATCATCTTTATCGCTTACTTCGGATTTCTGATCTAATCGATCTTATAAGAGGCGTGCAGCCTCTTTTTATTTGCTTTATCCACGATAAAATACAAGCGGCCGATCACTTGTCGAAAAGGCCGCTGCTTATTATTTGAAGGAAGGAAAGCGTTGCTTTATTTTACATGCATTTTACATTTCTTTTTCGGTTTCGTGTTTACGAATAGGGAAGAATGCTTTATACTAGAGAAGATTTACATGGAGGTATGTCAAATGATAAGAACAATAATCGGCGGAATTGCCATCGGGATCGCGAATATTATTCCGGGTGTCAGCGGTGGAACGATGATGGTCATCTTAGGGGTGTTTAACCGGGTCATGGATGCCATCAGCAATTTATTGAAACGCGATAATCCCAATCGTTTAGCGGATCTCTTGTTTTTAGGAGAGCTGCTGTTGGGCGCTGCGATCGGCTTGATCGGTTTTGCGAAAGTGCTCGGCTATCTGTTAAGCGAATTTGAAGTGCAGACGATGTATTGGTTCATCGGCTTGATCGCATTCAGTATTCCGGTATTTCTAAAAGCAGAAGTGAAGGGAAAGGGCAAGGTAAAAGGATTGCCTACTTTGATCGGTATGGCGATCATCTTCGCGCTTGTGTACTTTAATCCGGGTGAAGCGAGCGATGTGCATGTCGTATATCCGGATGTGAGCGTGTGGCTGTGCGTAAAGTTAGTGCTGATCGGTGCGATCGGGGGCGCTTCTATGCTGCTGCCGGGGGTAAGCGGATCAATGGTGCTGCTGATCTTAGGCGAGTATTATCTGTTCCGTGCTTATCTGGCAAATGTCTTATTGTTTCAGCTGAATATTTTGATTCCGCTCGGGTTCATGGGCATCGGCATTATTTTGGGAATCGTCATCAGTGCAAAAGTGTGCGGCTATTTCTTAAAGCACAATCATGATGCGACCATCTCTTTCATATTGGGACTCATCATCGCATCGACGCTGGTGCTCATTCCTTTGGATGCGGCTTATGACATGAACTTGATCCTGACTTCCTTTATCAGCTTCGCCTTTGGCGGCGTGATGGTCATGGGGATCGAAAAGATTGCCGGTTAATAGGTGCAAAAACGCACCTTTTTATTTTCTTTCTTTGTATAGACGCATGATACTTTTCACTTGCACATAATCGAAAAGTATGATACATAGAATACATGGGAAGGAGAGGAAACAGATGTTGATCGAAAAAAGCTTACAGTCTTATCTGGATGAAGTGGACAGTTCTCTGGCTGCGCCGGGAGGAGGAAGCGTGTGTGGTTTCTGCGGTGCGCTTGCGGTCGCATTGATTCGTATGTATGCGCATCTGTCCATTCAAAAAAAAGGATTTCTTGCCTTAGATGAAGATAAGCAGTATCTGTTTTTGAAACGTTTTTCTTCCCTGGAGGTAAAGAAAAGGGAGCTGCTTAAGATCGTCGATACGGATAAAGAGGCATATGAAGGCTGGTTACATGCTTATCGGGAAGTGAAGAAAGCAGATACGGAAGAAAACCGCCGGTTGTTGAAAGAAGCAGGTGATCAGGCGATCCGCGTCCCTTATCAGTGCATGGAGTTCTCTTTGGATGCGATGAAGCTCGCTTATGATATGGTGGCATATGGCAATCGGATGGCAATCAGTGATCTGATGATCGGGGTCATTTATCTGGAAGCGACGCTGCGCGCTTCGATCTATAATGTGCGTGCCAATTTATTACAGGAAGAAGAACAGATGGTCATGCACTGGAATGCATTGATCGAACAGTTGGAACAAGAAAGCGCAAGGGTGTTTGCCCAGATCGAAACAGCGGTAGAGCGGCGTTTTGCATAAGTCGGCAGCGACCGACTTTTTCTTTTGGCTTTTTCATATACTGGGGTGAGAGGTGAATCATGGAAAAGCTGGCTTATCTAAGTGCGCAGATCAATCAGATCGTCTGGGGAGAAGGGGTGATCTTACTGCTGCTTGGCATCGGACTTTATTTTTTTATTCGGTTATATCGCTGTAAGGTGCTGCGCTTAAAAGTCATCGTCAAGGAAAGCGGAAAATTGCTGTTTCAAAAGGGAAATGGGCTTTCCGCGCTGGCTTCTTTATCAACGGCTTTAGGGGCAACCCTTGGGGTAGGAAGCGTCGTTGGGGTCGCTTCTGCGATTATGAGCGGAGGAGCGGGCGCACTGTTTTGGATGTGGGTCTGCGCGCTGATCGGCATGGGCTTAAAATATGCGGAAACCGTTGCGGCGATGAAGCATCGGCGCAGACAAAAAGACGGGACATTTTTAGGCGGTGCGTTTTATATATTGGAAGATCATCGGCTGACCTTTTTCGGGGTGCTGTTTGCCTTATTTTGCATCATTGCGTCATTTGGGATCGGCAATGTCGTACCGGTTACCACGATCGTAGAGGCAATGGCGCCGTATGTGTCAAAGGAAAGCATGATGATCGTGCTGCTTCTGCTTTTGGGAATCTGTCTTTTCTTTGGCGCTGCGTTTATCTTAAAGCTGAATACATGGCTGGTGCCGCTTTTTTCCATCGTATATGGATTGGCATGCGTTTATTTGATCTTGCTGCACCGGGAACAGATTCCGCAGGTGTTTTGGCTGATTTTACAGGATGCGTTTCAGCCGCAGGCACAAGTCGGAGGCATATTTGCTTTTTTCAGTGCTAAGGCGCTGCATTACGGCATTAGCCGCGGGGTGTTTTCGCATGAGGCAGGGATGGGAAGTGCGCCGCTTGCACATGCGGGCGCCGCACATGCGCAGATTCGGGCGCAAGGCTATTTGGGCGTGCTCGAAGTTTTTATGGATACGATGGTATTTGCGACTTTATCTGCTTTTGTCTGTCTGCTTTGTGTGCCTGATCATCAAGGCAGTGCGATCACGCTCTTTACTGCTGCCTTTGAAAGTGGCTTCGGTATGATCGGTGTGCTGCTTTTTCGTTTTGCACTGGTCTGTTTTGCTTTTTCCTCGATGCTCGGCTGGATCTATTATGCGTTTGCGGCGCTTCGTTATCTGTTTCCTTACACCCAAAGCCGTATGGTATATGCCATCCTATTTCTATGTGTGAGCGTGGCAGGCGTTTTTTTACAAAGCGATCTGCTGTGGGAAATTGCGGATACGTGCAACGCACTGATGATGCTGCCAAATCTTTTCGCGATCTGGTTGTGCCGTAAAGAGATCATTGCCGTATAAAAGATTGCTTTTCACAAACACTTGCCTGTATAATAGCAAGTAAGGTAGGTGATCTTATGAAAATAGTGGTAGCCTGTGATTCTTTCAAGGGCTGTTTGAGCAGCGAAGAGGCAGCGGCCCATATCAAAGCGGGTATCTTGCGGGAAAATGCACAGCATGAAGTATCTGCTTTTCAGATCGCGGATGGGGGCGAGGGCACGGTGGAAGCCTTTTGTGCAGCCGGAAAAGGGGAACTGATCACATTTGAAACAAAAGACGCATATATGAAACCGCGGCTTTGTCAGTATGCGCTGATCGAAGATGGAAAAACCGCTGTGATGGAAGTTGCCAATATCATCGGATTGAGCCTGTATCCAAGAGATCGCCGTTCACCGATGTATGCGACCAGTTATGGCGTGGGATTGGTATTGAAGCATTTGATAGAAAGCGGCATCAAGAAGATCATCATCGCTTTGGGAGGCAGCTGCACCAATGACGGCGGCATGGGGATGTTAATGGCGCTTGGGGCAAGGTTTTATGACAGTGCGCATCAGCGATTGTTGGGACAGGCACAGAATCTGGAAAAGGTGCGCTATCTCGATCTGCGTCGGCTGCCCGATATGGAGGGCATTGAACTGATTGCCGCCTGTGATGTAAAAAATTATCTGCTGGGAGAACAGGGTGCGACTTATGTATTCGGCAAGCAGAAGGGTCTATATCCCAATCAGATCCCGCGCATTGAAAGAGGCATGGTCAATTACTGCTATCATATTCGCCGGGTAACGAAGATCAATATGAATTTATATGAGGGAGGCGGAGCGGCAGGCGGCATCGGTGCGGTATTACAGGCGCTGCTTCATGCCAAGATGCGCCCCGGCATAGAATTGCTGATAGAATACAGCGATCTGCCAAAACAGGTGGAAACCTGTGATCTGGTGATCACCGGAGAAGGACAAAGCGATGCACAGACGAAATACGGCAAAGTGCCGGTAGGAATCTTAAAGGTCGCCAGGCAGTATGAAAAACCGTGTATCATAATCAGCGGAGCTTTGGGACTTGGCTATATGGAGCTTTATGAACTTGGCTTTGCCGGTATCTTTTCGATCGCCGATCGGGCGATGACCTTTCAGCAAGCGCTGGAACAGGCGAAAGACAAGCTGGAAGCAACTGCTTTTTCGATCATGCATCTATTGGAACACACCGTTCTTATCGAACCAAATAAATAAAAAAAGATTTGAGTAATGCGCATGCTTTGGGTATAATAAATATGCCAAAGGAGGATGTGCATGAAAGTAATAAAAGGACTGTGCTGTATGCTTATGATCTTTTTGTGCAGCGCCTGCTCTTATACAAGAGATGAAACACCGGGATCATTGGAAAGCGTTGCTTATCAGGATGCGCTTCAGATGATTGAAGACGGGAAAACATTTAATTTATTATTGACGGCTGACTATTGCCAGCATTGTCAGGTTCTCAAGGAAATGCTGGAAGAGTATTTGCCGACGCATCATGTCGATATTTTAGAAGCACAGTTAATGGTAGATGGAAAATATTTGAAAATGGATGAGATCAAAAAGGATTTCCCTGAATTTGAGGGAACACCGGATCTATATGTCATTGAAAACGGCAAGATCAAAGCGCATCAGGCCGGATCGATGACCGCAAATGAATTTGATGAGTTTGTGCGTGATCACAAATTAGACGAACAGGAGTAAAGCGGGTTCTTTTACACCTTGCATTGTTTTTGCCTGCTAATAAGCAACTGATAAGAAGGCCTATTCGCGTTCATGATGCGATAGGTTTTTTTATGCTTGTGCAGCGATCGGCAATGATTTGTTTCCTTTGCAATCGTTGAAATGAGAACAAAACAAATGAAATCATAAAAAGCGAAGACTTGCTTCTTATGATGACAGCTTTCAAAATAAAAGCGCTTAGTTGCGCCTATTGTCCCAATAAATATCATCATATATCTTCTGATACTTTCTGCCGGTATCGTTAAATTCCCAGTCATCATCATATCCTTCCTCAAGAATTAAATCATCAAGAGGATCTAAGATATCATTGATATCATCAGAGGAAATCATTTCCTCCGCGTTTTCAAATTTTTCTCTCAAAAACACTTTTTGTTCGTCTGTCAGTTTTATCATCCTTTTCACCTCCCTGTGCGTTTATTTCAAGTAAATGCTTGCTGCTTCCATTCATTTTGCACACCACGCATGCCCTTTCTAACGATCCCATACTTTTCATAGTCACGATCTTTTATGCGCAATGATCCCTTTTATTAAAATTACGGAACGCTTCATCGTTATTATACCAGCTTTTATGTATATCTACATCAATTCTTTCTATCCTTTTGCCTGCCATGTGCTTATTGCAAAGACGATATGGCAGCTGTGAGCATTTTATAAGAGAGGATCGGATCATCTTATTTAAGGGCGTTGATCAAATTGCTTTCACTGATCGGTTTGACTCATGTGGGCATTTGATGCAGCGGATAGGAATGTAAAAAGAATGAAACAACTCTGCATGTAACAAATGAAAAAAATAGGTTAGGTGTTGATTATCATTTTCATAAATTGTATAATATATCATAAGTCGTGTATGGAAGGAGTGTCGGGAGAATGGAACAGTGGAGCGAGGTGCTGGAAGCCGCAAAAGTCAAGGCAGAAAAATGTCATTGCTGTAAGATCTGTAATGGGAAAGCATGCCGTGGGGAAACACCGGGCGTAGGTGGAAAGGGCAGTGGTGAAGCGTTTGTGCGCAATTATGAAAAACTGCGTGATGTGCTTTTGGTGCTGGACACCATTACGACCAATGAGGAGATCGACACTTCTGCGGATTTTTTCGGACATCGGGTATCTTTGCCGGTCTATGCGGCGCCGATCAGCGGCATCAGACAGAATTATGGTGCGGATCTGGAAGACGGCGCATATACTGAAATGCTGGTGGAAGGCTGTTTACAGGCAGGAACGATCGCGTTTACCGGTGATGGCATGTATGACGCAATGTTTTTAGATCCATTAGCGGCGCTTGCCAAGCGAAATGGCCGTGGTGTAGCGACGATCAAGCCGTGGCAGGAAAAAGATTTTCAGTGGCGGGCAGAGGCGGCATGCGAAGCTGGTGTTTTAGCGATTGCTACCGATGTCGATGCGAGCGGACTTACGAATCTACGCAATAGTGTGACACCGGTCGGCTTTAAGGATGTGGAAGGACTGCGGGCACTCAAGAAATTGGCGAATCGACCGCTGATCGTGAAAGGAATCTTATCGGTAAAAGGCGCTTTGAAAGCAAAAGAGGCCGGGGCCGATGCGATCATTGTATCTAATCATGGGGGGCGTGTATTAGATGAATGCTTGTCGGGCATTGAAGTGCTGCCGGAAATTGTCGATGCGCTGAAAGGCAGCGGTATGCGCATCTTGGTAGACGGAGGTTTTCGCAGCGGTTTAGATGTATTCAAAGCATTGGCGTTAGGAGCTGATGGCGTATTGATCGGCAGACCGCTTTCGCTGGCAGTGATCGGCGATGGTGCGGAGGGCGTCAAGATCTATTTAGAGAAGATCGCTTTAGAGTTAAGAGAAACGATGGCGATGTGCGGCGTCAAAAAGATCTCGGAAATCAGCAGAGAACATGTAAAGGTCCTGTTTTAGTAACATACCTATTAGGAGGAAGAACTATGAAGCAATTTGAAAATAACGCGTTTTTTTGGCAGAAGCTCGACACGATCGTACTTTCCAGCAAGCTGGTGATCGATCGACCGAAAAACACCTGTCATTATAAATATTCCAATCTGGTGTATCCGGTTGATTATGGCTATTTGGCTGATCCGACACCGCAGTCGAAAGAGCAGCAGCCGCCGGTAGATGTATTCCGCGGCAGCATGGGCGGTACACAGGTCAGCGCCGTTGCCATCAGCGCCGACATCTTAAAAAAGGACTGTGAAGTAAAGCTGCTGATCGGATGCAGTGAAGAAGAAGAATATGAGATCATGAGTTTCTTAAATCAGACACAGTTTCAAAAAGCGGTCTTGATTCATCGTGGCAATGATGTGCCGGAATGGGCGCAAAACGACTAAAATGACTCAACGATCTAATCATCTCGCAAGGAATTGATCATTTCAAGACGATATGGCGTGATTTGTCATTTACTTGTAAGAGATGATTTTTTTTGGCTGTTTGTATGATATTTTTCCATGGCATGATTCGACTTTTTTTCACATACAGTAGAAAAGAGAAGGGAATGAATGGGAGGACGCTATGAAAAAAAATTTTTTTCTGATTGCGGTGCTTTGCCTGTTTGGGTGTAGAAGAGCGCTTTGTGATGGTGAAACGATCGATGAAAAACAACTTTTGGCGGCGATCAACGGCAGAGCGGCAAATGAGCAGCAGACCTTGTATTATGAAGTCTCATTAGATCGTAAAAGCGCACTTGCGAAACTGTCACTGGAAGCAGATGAGGTTGCGGCAATTGCCCTTTATGAATCCATGCTTGTGCAGGATCCCTCTTTTATCGCCGTCATTACTTGGAAAAAGGAAAGTGAAAGAGAAACGCTGGCAAAACACATCAATGTCTACTGTCAAAAGGTACAGGAAGAAAAAAAGATCACACTGAAAGGGAAAGTTTATGCCTGCGGCAGTCAAGATGTCGTGATTGTTGCGCCGGATTGTGGTAAAATAAAAAAAGCAATAGAGGCGTATGATTCTTAAATGAGGTGAGAGGATGAGCAAGATCAAAGCATTGTATCAAGAGTTTTCCTCATCGGAAGGCAGTTTATTTCGCTATGCGCTTTCTTTTTCCCTGCTGCTGGCGATCGCGCCTTCTTTGATTATTTTTGCTTTGCTGTTTCGCTTTGCCTATTTGGATTTAGATGATGCGATCCGCTTTTTCTTTGAATATTTGCCGGAAGGGACGACGATTCCGATGCTTGCCTCTTTTTTGGCCTCGGAAACCAATGTGATTCCGGCCATTACGACGATGATCCCTTCCTTCTGGATGGCAAGCCGCAGCATTTACTCTTTTTTAATGATTTCCGCCAATCATGAAGAAGTCGATGTTCCCAAGTTTGCGATTCGTTTACAGTCGATCATCTTGTTTGTCATAGCGGCAGTAGGAGTCGTGGCCGCGATTATGATCGGCACATACTTAAAAGCATATTTGCCGCTTGTATCTTCGATGGCGATGGTAATTTTGTTTACCATGCTTTACCGCGTGCTTTCTTATCGAAAGCGTGCGCCTTTATTCGGATTGATCGGGGCAATGTTTGCGACTGCCGGCATCTTGGCCGTCGCTTATCTGTATTTATATATCATTGATACCTTTTTTCACTATGATACGATTTACGGTCCGCTTGGATCCTTGGTTACATTGCTCTTGGCAATCTATATCATCGCCGGTATTTTGTATTTCGGCTTTTGTTTGAATATCGTACTGTCGGATTATTATCAGAAAGAGCATTTACTGCCGATGAAGCACGAAGCTTATTTCACGTTCTGCGAAACACTGGTGGAACGGATCATAAAGAAGTGTAAAAGAAGGAAACGATCACAAAGAAAGTGATGTTTTAGGAAAGGAAAACAGATATGAGATTGAAGATCGAAAAGATGGGAATCAACGGGGAAGGCATTGCGTATTATCAGAAGAAGCCGGTGTTCATCGAAGGGGCGCTGCCGCAGGAATTAGTGGAGATCAAAGATCTGCAAGGATATGGCACTTATTATAAGGCACGGATCGAAAAGATCGTGAAGGAAAGCCGTGATCGGATAAGACCGGCCTGTGCTTTTGCCCATCGCTGTCGTGCCTGTTCGATGATGCATTTGGCATATGAAAAGCAGTTAAAGGCAAAAAGGGATATTTTGGCGCAGACGCTGATGAAATATGCCAAGATCGAGCCAAGCCGCATAGAGGAAATCATTGCCAATGAGCAGCCTTTGCATTATCGCAATCAATGTAAACTGCCGTTGCAGATGGAACAAGGCAAGCTGTGCAGCGGCATGTATTTGCCGGGAAGCAATTATTTTGCTTCGGTGAAAAACTGTGTGATCCATGATCCGCTGATCGAAACGGTACGCAAGGAAGTGTTACATATTTTGAACAAGCATGGGATCAAAGCTTATGACTACCATAAGAAAAGCGGCATGCGTTCTTTGATCATCCGGACATTTCAGGGGAAATGTCAGGTAACGCTGGTAAGCGGCGAGGATGTGCTCACACAGGAGCTGATCGCCGATCTGCTTGATTGTGAAGCGATCGTTTCGCTTTGGCAAAGCATCAATACGGTGAAAAAAAGCGTCGATGTATTTGGGAAAAAGATGATCTTTCTTGGCGGGGCGAAGCAGTTGAGATTTTTATTCGGCGGTTATCGCATGCAGATAAATCCCCGTTCTTTTTTCCAGTTGAATACGAAACAGGCAGAGGTCTTGTATCAAAAGGCGGCTTCTTTGTTAACGGGAAAGCGCTATGGTACGATCGTGGAGGCTTACAGCGGCATCGGGGCGATCTCTTTGTTTCTGCATGGACATGCGGATCAGGTAATCGGTATTGAAAGCATAGCGGATGCGGTGCAGAATGCGCATGCGATCGCTTCGCTCAATCACATTGACAATGTTAAATTTGTGTGCGGCGATGCGGCTGAAGAACTGACTTATCTTTCAAAGAAAGGCAAGATCGATCTATTGGTAGTCGATCCGCCGCGCAGCGGTCTTGATTATGCGATGCTTGGAACACTGTTGCAAAGCAAGATCCAAGAGATCATTTATATCTCCTGTAATCCGGCGACACTGGGCAAAAATCTGGATCTGCTGCAGCAGCGCTATGAAGTGAAAACGATCATTCCGATCGATCTGTTTTCACAGACAGCCGCAATCGAAGCAATCGTACATTTGAAGCGAAAACGGTGAGGTGCTATTTTGCGGCTTATGGATAAAAGGGTGGAAAAAGAGGAAAAGAAATGGCCCTGCATGGTTTAAGCAAAGGAAAGCAGGGTAATCTAAATATGAGGTGATGGTATGATCATTACAGTTACGATGAATCCGGCGTTGGATAAGTTTGCGAAACTAAAGACATTTCATTACGGCGGGTTGAACCGTTTACAGGAGATTCGTTCCCATGCCGGCGGCAAAGGCATCAATGTTTCCCGCTCGATCGCACGTTTAGGCGGCCGTTCTTTGGCGATCGGCTTGATCGGCGGCAGCGTTGGTTTAGAAATCATACAGGAGCTGGATCAGCTGGGAATTTCCAATGATATGGTACGGGTGCAAGGCAATACGCGCACGAATCTAAAGCTGATCGATCAAGACCATAATTTGAGTGAATTCAATGAAGACGGCCCGAAAATCGACGAGGTCGCGTTGCTCGAACTGGAGATGAAGCTGATGCGCCTTGCACAGGCACAAGATGTCGTGGTGCTGTCCGGCAGTGTGCCTTCCAATGTACCGGTTACGATCTATCAAAGCCTTTGTGAAAAACTGAAGGAAAAACAAGTATCGGTGGTGCTGGATGCGGATGGCGATTTGCTTCGCTATGGCATAGAGGCAAAGCCGCATGTCATAAAACCAAATCGTGAGGAATTATGCCGTTATCTGGGGGCAGAGGAGCAGACGGTGACAAAGGAAGAACTGATCGAGGCATGTCAGAGGCTGGTGGATGATGGCATTGCTTTGGTCATCTTGTCACTAGGTGCGCAGGGAGCGGTGTTTGTGAGCCGTGATGCACGCATGGAAGCCGATGCCCTGTCGGTGCCGATCGTTTCTGCGGTCGGTGCCGGAGATGCGATGTGCGCTGCCGCAGCTTTGGCGTTACAGCGTCAATATCCGATGGAAGAGCTGGTCAAGCTGAGCATGGCGGCCGCTGCTTCTGCACTGATGTGCGAAGAAAGCGCATGCGGCGATCGCGAAACGGTGGAAGCGTTGAAAAAACAGGTGCAGGTTCATAAAAAGAAACCATAAAAAAACGCAGATGAGGACTGCGTGATCAAAGGGAAGAAATGTAGGCAAAAGACAAGCGATCTGCTTGATCAAGGAAAAGCCGTTTCTTCTTTTTTATTTTGCAAAGCGTCTAGGATTGGCTGATCAGCCGGCTGAAAGCGATAGTTTGAAAGCTCTTCGGCTTTGACATAACGAAGCGCATCATGTACGTGCATGCGCGGTGTGCCGTTTAACAGCGTGCAGAGAAAAGCATGTACCTGCAGGACGACATCAGGACGCTGATCTACGATCTGACATAATTTTTTCTCCGCTTTTACCTGAACATGCAATTCTTCATACAGTTCCCTTGCGATCGCCTGTTCCAGCGTTTCACCTGCTTCGACCTTACCGCCGGGAAATTCCCAATACCCCGCATCAATGGCGCCGCTTCTTCTGGCGATCAGGTAAGTATCTTGTATTTTTATGATTCCGCAGACAACGATCAATTCTTTCATATACATCCTTCTTTCTTTTTTCAGTATAGCATAAACACACTGTTTTGTGGCAAAAGGCATGCTTTTGATATCAAAAAAGCGTCCGCATTGACAAATATAAAATAACACTCTATAATGTGCATAAACACCCATACGGGGTATAGGAGGTAATGAAAATGAATGATAACAGACGCTATGCGATCAAATATTTGAATATGGCAAAAGGGCAGATCGAAGGAATCTTGAAAATGATCGAAGAGGATCGCTATTGTATTGATATTTCCAATCAGATATTGGCAAGCGAAGCCTTGATGCGCAAAGCAAATGTGGAAATCTTGCACGGACATCTGAAAACCTGTGTAAAAGATGCGATGGTCAGCGGAGATGGAGTAGAAGAAAAACTGGAGGAGCTGCGTCATACTTTGACAAAGATGACGAAATAATCTGTCGATGTGCGCAAAAAGGAGGTTTTTATGATAAAAGAAACTTATCGAATCGAAGGCATGCACTGCGCTGCCTGTGCGGCGGCAGTCGAACGCATCTTAAAGAAGCAGCCGCAGGTGGAAAGCGTGGAAGTGAATTTGATCATGAATCAGGCAGTGATCGTTGCTAATGAAGAACTGGATCTGGAAGCGGCGAATCAGGCTTTACAAAAGGCTGAATTTGCGATCTTGCCGTTAGCGGAATATGTAACGGTGAATCTAACGATCAAGGGCATGCATTGTGCTTCATGCGCAAATGCCTGTGAGAAGATCTTAAAAGGGCAAAACGGGGTAAAGGAAGCAAGTGTGAATCTTTTGACGAATCAGGCAAGCGTTACTTATGATAAGCGTAAAGTAAAGCTGGGAGAACTGCTGCATGCGTTACAAAAGGGTGGATATGAGGGCAGTGTGATCTTAGATCAGCAGCAAAAGGTCGAAGAAAAGCCCTCTTTCTATGAGCGATGGCATATTCCGATCGCTTTGGTATTGGCTTTTGTGCTTTTATATATCGGCATGAGCCACATGTTGCCGATTGCCTTGCCTTTGCCGCAGATCATTCATTATGAAACACATCCGCTCAATTTCGCACTCATTCAGTTTGTTTTGGCAACACTGATCATTTTGATCGGAAATGCCTTTTTTATCCGCGGCAGCAAAGCACTGCTGCATGGTGCGCCGAATATGGATTCCTTGGTGTGCATCGGTACCGGCAGTGCGTATCTTTACAGTTTGTATGCACTGGTCCAGATCATGCAGGGAAATCTTATGTATGTGCATCATCTGTATTTTGAATCCGCCGGCGTGGTCGTGGCGCTGGTCATGCTGGGCAAGCATTTAGAAGCGCGCAGCAAGCGCAAGACGTTTGACGCGATCCGATCACTGATGAAGCTTCGTCCTTCTACGGCGACGCTGTATAAAGAAGGAGAAGAAATCACGGTCTCACTGGAAGAAGTAGCAATCGGCGATCAGATCGTTGTCAAAGCAGGTGATCAGATTGCAATGGACGGTACGATCATCGAAGGAAGCAGTTCGGTAGATGAATCAATGTTAAGCGGAGAAAGCATGCCGGTAGATAAGGAAATCGGTGATGCGGTAGTAGGAGGTACGCTGAATTTAAGTGGAAGGCTGCTGGTTTCGGTAAGCGCCAATATGGATAACAGTGTCTTGACCAAGATGATCCGCATGGTGGAAAATGCGCAGGGCAAAAAGGCGCCGATCGCGAAGGTGGCAGATCAGGTAGCGTCGGTTTTTGTACCGGCAGTGATGGTCATTGCCGTACTTGCGGGCATTTTCTGGTATGTGATGGAACAGGATTTTACGTTTTCTTTGACGGTATTTGTCAGTGTCATGGTCATTGCCTGTCCTTGTGCGCTGGGTTTGGCAACGCCTACCGCGATCATGGTCGGTACCGGCAAAGCGGCGCAGAACGGTATTTTCTTAAAAAGCGGGGAAGCGCTGGAACGATTTGCGCATATTGATACGATGATCTTTGATAAGACCGGCACCCTTACCATCGGCAAGCCTGTCGTAAGCGATTTTATCGGTGATGATGCAGCGCAGGCATTTGCCTATATGGCAGCGGCAGAGGCGGGTTCCAATCATCCTCTTTCGAAAGCGATCGTCGATCATGCGCAGAAGATCGATGCACCGAAATATACGGCAAGTGAAGTTGTGAGCATGCACGGCTTAGGGGTGCAGGCACGCATCGAAGGCAAAGAAATTGTCGTCGGCAATGCCAAATTTTTGAAAGAAAAAGGCTATGCGATCAAGGAAGAGCAGGAAGCATATCATAAACTGCTGAAAAAAGGCAACACGTTGGTATTTGCCGGATATGATGGACATTTGTTAGGCGTATGTGCGATTCGTGATGAATTAAAGGCAGATAGTGCTGTTACGATGAAGAAGCTGCGCAGCCTGGGCATTGATGTGGTAATGCTTACCGGTGATAATGAGATCGCCGCCAAAGCGATCGGGGAAGAAGCGGGCATCACGCATGTGATCGCACAGGTGCTGCCGGATCAAAAAGGCGATGTCATCGCCTCTTTCCAAAAGAACGGGAAAAAGGTGGCAATGGTCGGAGATGGAATCAATGACGCATATGCTTTGACCCTGGCAGATGTAGGTATCGCGATCGGCAGCGGCAGCGATGTTGCGGTGGAAAGCGCAGATGTGGTGCTGGTAAAAGATGAGATGAAAGATGTCGTAGTTGCTTATGAACTTGCCAATGCGGTCATTCGCAATATCAAACAGAATTTGTTTTGGGCATTTTTCTATAATAGTTTGGGCATTCCGATTGCGGCAGGCCTGCTTTATTTCTTCGGCGGACCGCTGCTGAGTCCGGTTTTCGCCGGAGCGGCAATGGCATTCAGTTCGATTTCCGTTGTTTCCAATGCGCTGCGCTTACGCCGTTTTCAGGCAAAATGGTAAAAATGAAGCGCTTATAACAATTAAAAAAGACCGAAATCTTAGATGGGTACATCCGTGTTTGACCCTTGCGGCTTGCGGTCTTTTTCTTATAAAAAGGCGTGTAGATAAAAAGCGATCTGTTCTGCCTGTTTTGCGGCGTTTTCACTCTTGCTGATAATTTCATAAAAGGAAGAATGCGGAATATGCGCATGCAGGCACTGCCCGAATGCGAACGGATGGATCGGATCGCGGTGATTTGCCAAGATCATGACCGGCTGTTTGATTTGATGCAGATCGAAAAGGTCTTGGAATGGTTTCTGTTTGGGGATTTCGATAAATTTTTCAGGGTATCGGCGTGCGGCCGGATCATCGAAGCACTGCAGCAAAGAGGCAGCTGCAGCCGGTGCAGCCATCTGCAATTCACAAAAGTATGCGTTTGCTTGGAAACGGGCTTTCTCCTTTTTTTTCAGGCAGTCCGCAAGCAAAGCGTAAAGTGAGCGAAATGAGGGCGACATCGCTTCATTGATCCAGGCGTTTCTGATCAGAAGCGTTTTTTTGATCCGTTTCGGCGCATGTAACAAAAGATATACGCTGACTGCTGCACCCATCGAGATACCGGCAATCGAAAACTGTGCAAGATGTAATTCATCAGCAATGGCAAGCACATCTTCTGCCAGATCGGCAAAAGTATATGAAGTGAAACTGCCTGTGCTTTTTCCATGACCTCTTTGGTCAATGAGGATCAGCTGAATATGATCAAGCTGGGGAAAGAGTGCCTGTACCTGCTCCATACTGCCGCCCAACCCATGTAAAAAGATCAGTGGTTCGCCTTGTCCCTGCACTTCATAATAAAGCGCACATCCATTTCTTTGCTTATAAGGCATACGACAACTTCCTTTCCAGAAAAGTTTTACTTTCCGCAACCTGTGATTCCGTTAGTCCATGTATGATCAGCGCCCCTTCATAATGATAATTCTTTAATAAATGCAGATAGGTGTCATAATCAAGGATCCCGGTCCCCGCCGCTACAAATTGAATATCCTGATCAGATGCCAGATCCTTGGCATGCGCAAGGCATATATCATTTCCCAACAGCGCAAACGCTTCGCTTAAAGTAGCCTGCATCGTCTCGATCTGCTTTGGATGAAACAGATTTGCCCCGTCCATAACGATCTTGAGATGGTCGTTTTGAAATAGATCCAAATACTTGCGCGCCAAAGCCGGAGAATGAATGACATTGCTTGCCTCCACCTCTATTCCCAATGTGAGATGATGCGCTTCCGCCATCGGCAATAGCTGTTTCGTAGTTTCAAGCAGATCCTCCCACGCGTCGTTTGAATCATTGTCATCGTGCCATTTCCATTTGCTTTCACGATTTTTTGAACCGGTGCATAAGGTAATGATCGGGGTTTCTAAATAAGCGGCAATTTCGCACAATACGGCGAAGCGTTGAATACCGTCTTGCCGCTTTTCTTCATCCGGATCGATCATATTAAAGGTGCCGGATAAAGCGACCAATTCAATGTGATGTCGTCTGGCAGCATCTTTGATCTTATCTAACACTGCGCGATCATAGGTAAGCGGCATACTTTCCATACCGGCAGAGGAAAGATTAAATTGTGTGCAGGTAAGTTGATCCTGTTCCATTTTCTGAAAGACGTGTTCTAATGTTCCTTCATAGGTTTTTGAGAAAATTCCAAGCTGCATAATATCCCTTCTTTCTTGACCATACTCTATCATAAAAAAAGAAGCAAAAGCAGATTGTCATGGATCCTTGACACTGCTTTGTTTTTTTTAACACATCTTAATAAAGATCGCTTCCTGTAAACTTTATAAAACAGCTCTTGTATATGCGCTGTTTCTCAAAGGATCATCACATTTCTTTCACACTGCCGTTTTTATCCGTTTGGATGCGCATTTTACGGCAATGCGGAAGGATAGTGTTGAAAAATGATCGTGCAGTGTGAAAAAGAAGGGTGCTTTTCCCTCTTTTTTCGGAAATTGATTAAGATGAGAGCAGAAAGGAGGGACAGCATGATTGAATTGCTTAGAGTCGATCATCGTCTGATCCATGGACAGACAGGCGTATTCTGGACGGCACACCTGCATGCTGACTGTATCCTCATTTGTTCCGATCGTTTATTGCAGGATCCGGTTCGATTATCCGCAGTAAAATTAAGCAAGCCGATGGGCGTAAAGCTAGTCATTAAAAATGTAGCGGATTCGATTCGGGTCATCAATTCCGGGGTTACGGATAAATACAAGCTGTTTATCATTACCGAGGACAACGAGTATGCCTTTGCCCTGATGCGCGGCTGTGGCATCAAGTCGTGCAATTTGGGCAGTATGATGCCGACAAAGGAACGTACGCATATGTTGAATGAAGCTTTTGCGGCATCTGATGACGAACTGGCAAGCATCCGTAAAATGGTCGATGAAGGGTATGAATTGTATTTGCAGAAGCTGCCGACGACCGCCAAAGTGGATGTGAGAGAAAAGCTGTAGCAGAAAGGACAAACGCATCTGATCTTTAGCGAAAAGGGGAGCGATATGGGTAAGATCGATCAAGGATCGGTAAGCACATACTGATTTCTTGCGATCTGAAAGGGAGAAAAAAAGAAAGAGAGGGATTTTTATGTTATTACAGGCGATTCTAGTTGGAATCATCGCCGGCTGGCAGATTATCGATGAAGCGTTTTTGTGGAGCAGTTATACCTATCGTCCGCTCTGCATCGGCTTTTTGATCGGTTTGGCACTTGGCGATATTCCTACCGGCGTCATGACCGGCGCCAGTTTGGAGCTGGTATTCATCGGCGCAATCAGCATGGGCTCTTATGTGCCTCCTGACGCATCACTGGGAACGGCGATTGCAACTGCATTCGTGATCCACAGCGGTATGGATCTGGGAGCGGCACTGGTGGTTGCGACACCGATCGCAGTCATTTCTTCCGGGTTCAAAAATATCATTTATGTAACGCTGAGTCCGATCATTAAAAACTATGGCATCCGCTCTGCTGCCAAAGGCAATGAGAAAGGAATCTACATCGCCCATTTCACAACGGCATTCTTACTGTTCATCTATCGTTTCTTTATTGCCTTTGCGATGTATTATTTCGGATCCGAAGCGGTTTCTTCCGTTTTATCGGAACTGCCGGATTGGGTAACGACGAGCTTCAGCATCGTTTCCGGCATCCTGCCGGCAGTCGGCTTTGCGATGCTGCTGAATATGGTGTTTAATACCAAGACACTGCCGTATCTGTTTTTAGGTTTCATTCTTTCCTCTTATTTAGGCATGTCGATGTTAGGGGTGCTGGCGCTTAGTATCATCATCGTGCTTTTGACAGTAAACTGGTCTGATCATGGAAAGGAGGCTATGGCAGATGACACAGATTTCTGACAAGGTTTTGAATAAAAAAGATCTACGTAAAGTATTTTTATTAAATTTCAGCAATGAAGGCGCATGGGATCATGCCCGCGGCAATAATCTGGGCTATGCGATTGCCTTGATCCCGGCATTAAAGAAAATCTATGCGCATGATGCACAGAAGTATCGCGATGCGCTGTATCGTCATACCAATGAGTTTTTTAATACCGCTATGCAGCCGATTCCTTTTATTCAGGGGATGATTCTTTCGATGGAAGAAGAAAATGCCAAATCAGATGATTATGATGTTTCGATGATTACCGGTGTCAAGACCGCATTGATCGGTCCGGCAGCGGGCATCTTTGATGCGATCTTCTTAAATACCATTCGTATCATTGCCACTGCGATCGGTACCAGTTTTGCCTTAGACGGTAATCCGCTTGGCATATTGGTATTCTTATTGATCTTCGATGTACCGAATTTCTATTGCAAGTACAAGGGGGCTTTCCTCGGCTATGATCTAGGTGCAAAATTCATTGATTCGGCGCTGGAAAGCGGATTGATGGATAAATTCCGTTATGCGACCAGTGTGATCGCCATGATGGTATTTGGAAGTATGACCTGTGAATGGGTGTATGTCAATGTAACCTTGTCGTTTGGAGTAGGAGAGGCGGAACAGACACTGCAGTCGATCTTAGATTCGGTTACACCGAATATCCTGAGCATGGGTATGCTGTGGCTTTGCTGGTGGCTCATATTTAAGAAGAAGCTAAACAATGTCGTGTTGATGCTGCTCATGTTCGCATTCTCGCTTGTTTGTGCTTATTTCGGTATTCTGGGTGCGTAAAAGAGGTGAAATTATGAAAATCATTCCGGCAAAATATCATTTAGATCTAAGCGGTTCCGCTTATATGGAAGGCGAAGATCTGATTCACAATACGACTTATTTTGATGAAGTGGCAGACTATTATGCAAATGCGAACGCCGCGCAGGCACGGGGACATCAGGAGAGTTATCGCGTCTGCTATGCGATCGGCAATCGTACGATGACCGATCTCTACTATGGTACTACCACGATTCAGCCGCTGCTGATCGACGGGGAGTGCAATATGACAAAGGGGCATTTCCATGATGAACCAAAATATATGGAATATTACTTATGTGTAAAAGGCAATGGCTATCTGTTGAAATGGGATGGCGATGAAACATGTTTTGCCGAAGAAATGAAACAGGGCAGCCTGCATTACATTGAAGGGAAATACGCCCATCGCGTCATCAATACCGGAGAAGAAGAACTGATCTTTTTGGCAGTGGACTCAGCGACTGGCGGTGCAAAGTACGATCGTATCAAGGAAGTGGGTTTCCCGGTACGCTGCTTTAAGCAAGACGGCAAGATCATTTGGAAAGACAATCGTTGATGATGAACAGATGACAGGCACATAATAAGGCAAACGGGTGATCGGCAGCGCTCACTCGTTTGTGCCGTTGTCTGTATAGGCAGAAAAGAGGTGATCAGATGGCACACGTATATGCGGAAAAGGAACAGAAAACGATCGAGGCGATCCATCAGATCGTCATCACATGCAGTAAACAGTATTGTGAACAGGGCGTATTGACCTGTACGGCACAGTCGGTCAAAGAGCAGCTTTATATCTCACGCTCACTTGCTTCCTTGTATTTGAACCATTTAACCAAAGAAGGAAAGATCATCAAGATCATCTCAAGACCGGTCTATTTTTTAGATCGTCAGACGATCGAGACCGGTTTATCAATGCGTTTTTCAAAGACCGTGTTTGAAGATGTCGATGAGTTTTCAGCGCTTTTGCGGGACCAAAATGGAAAGAAAAACGATTTTTTGAAACTGATCGGTCATAGCACCAGTTTGAAATATTGTGTACATCAGTGCGTGATGGCAATCAATTATCCGCCAAACGGCTTACCACTTCTTTTATGCGGACAAAAGGGCAGCGGACGGCAACTGATGGCGCGCTGCATGTATGAATATGCGCTCTCGAATCACATCATTGACGCCAATGCTTCCTTCTTCAGCGTTTCCTGCCAGAAGGGAGATCATAGCAAGAAGATGATCCAGGACAGCTTAAAAGAACAGGAGGGCTTTGTCTATATCAGTGAGATCGAATGCTTAAAAAAGGAAGATCAAAGCGCTTTGATTGCCATTCTGCATCATTGCCAGATCGAGGCGAGAAAAGACAAAGCATCGTGTCGATTTGTTTTATCGACCACGCAGCCTTTGGAAAGCATTGACAAAGAACTGCTTGACGTCATACCGGTGCAAGTACAGATCCCGGATCTGGAAAGCCGCTTTTTATCGGATAAAAGAGATCTCTTGCTGCATTTTCTGAAAAAAGAAGAACAGCAGCTGCAATGTCGCCTGTATCTCAATCCGTTATCTTTTGGGGCACTGCTCAAATATCACTACGAGGAAAATATCGATCAGTTAAAAAGCATCGTCCGCTGGACCTGCGCGAATGCCGCCGCTGATCGCAATGACAGCGGTATCGTTACGATCAAGCCGCTCGATCTGCCTGCTTCGATCGTCCGTACGTTGTCAGTGAAAAATATGATGGAAGAAAAAGAAGCCGGCGTTTATTTCCCACTTGCCCATTTTTATGAGGAACGCACAGAAGCAAAAGCAAATGCTTATGCACAGGCGCTGTTTGATGATTATGCGGCGTATGTTCGCGGTGCGATGCGCTTTGATGAATTTTTATATCGCGCTTCTAATGAAACAAACAGTTACTTTGATTATCATATTTATAAGATTCGCTGTCAGAGCGAAGAACTGAAAACTTTAGAAACGATGGTTTCTCATATCGTAAGACAGATCGCCGAAACGTATCAGATTTATTTATCGGCTAATTTTTCCATCGTTTTATCACGTATTCTCTATATGTTGATGATGAGTGATCAAAGTGCTGAAAGCAGGCAGGACAAAGAACGGGCAAAAGAAATCTATACACTGTTTGACCGTCGTCTTGAAAAAGAAATGATGATTGCTAAGGAACTGCGGCAGACGATCAAATCTTTGTTAGATCTTTCCATTGATGATGTCAATATGCTGTTTATCTGTATCTATATCAGCTTCTATAATAAAAAGATCGATACATCACGTATCACCGGTGTTATTTTATCGCATGGCTATTCCACTGCCAGTTCCATTACCGATGCGGTCAATCGTATGCTCGGCAAGCATGTCTTTGAGGCAATCGATATGCCATTAGATACATCGGTGGAAAGCATCGTTTCCCCGTTACGTAAATTTGTGCAGCAGAAATCAGCGCAACAGGTGCTGCTCTTAGTAGATATGGGATCTTTAGAAGATATCGGCAGCTCACTTTCGGAAATCGCCAATCTTAATATCGGCGTCCTAAATAATATTTCCACGAAGGTAGCGCTGTCAGCCGGTATGAAGATCTTACAAAATCAAGACCTCAGGACGATCTTAAAGGAAGTATGCGAGGAATCGCAGATTTCTTATCAGCTGATCAAAAGCAATCGCAAGCGCAAGGCCATTGTCTTTTCTGCGGAAAACGGCATAGAAGCGACAAAACGGGTCATTGATCTGTTTGTGAAAAGTCTGCCGAATAAAATGGATCTTGATTTTCTATATTTTGCCTATGAAGATCTTGATCACAGTGCGCAATGCGAGGTGCTGTTACAGGAACATGAGGTATTACTGCTGATCGGATCGCTCAATCCGATGCTGGAAGGAATCCCCTTTATTGCGCTGGAGGATATCATTGCCAATGAAAACATCTCTTTGGTTAATTCCATCTTGTCAGAATATCTTGACAGTGCGGGAATCAAGCAGTTTAACAAGAATCTTGTAAAGAATTTTGCTTTGCTGAACATCATCGGCTATTTGACGATCCTCAATCCGGAGAAGCTGTTAAATGCCGTGGAGAGCAGTATTTATAAGCTGCAGCAGCATTTACAGCTCACTTTCAGCAATCGTCTGATCATCGGCTTAAACATGCATATCAGTTGTTTGATCGAACGATTGGTAACCAATACGGAAAAGGAAAAAGAAAAAGTGGAACAAACTGCGAAGTTTATGGCATTCGTGCAAGTGTTCCAAGAGAGCTTTGATGAATTGCAGCAGTTATATAAAGTGGTGATACCCGATCATGAGATCGGATATGTGTATCGCTACATACAGGAAGAATTGACTATTTGATGGGAAGGTGGATAAGATGAGAAAGATTATTATTGCCGGACATGGAAATTTTGCGGAAGGCATGCGCAGTTCGCTGGAACTGATCATGGGCAGACAAGAGCAGGTCTTAACACTGTGCACTTATCTAAAGCCGGAAAATGTAGAAGAAAAGGTAGATGCGCTGATGAAGCAGATGAGCAAGGAGGATGAAGTCGTCATCTTGACCGATCTGTTTGGCGGAAGTGTCAATAATTATTTTCTGCGCTATATGCAAAATCCGCATACTTATCTGATTGCCGGGGTTAATTTATTGTTGCTGATCGAATTGGTCTGCCGCAAGGATGATGATTTGGAACAAGTGATCGAAACAGCGCTGCAGCACGTACAGAGTTCGATCGTTTACTGTAATCGATATCAAAGTGAAGAGGCATTGTCAGAATTTTGATATTCATGAAAGGAAGGTGAAGCTATGTTATTTCAATCAATCATGCATGTTACTTTTTTCGCAAAGGATCTGCATGCCACGATGGCATTTTATGAAAAACTAGGCTGTCAGATGAAAATGGCAGTAAAATACAAGGCGTATGCGAATCGCCCTGATTCTCCCTATTATGAGCAAGCGAAGCAAACACCGGAAGCGTATTGTATCGTTTACTTTGAGGTAGCGCCGGGACAGTTTATCGAATTATATCCCGCATCGCTAAACCAAAAACCGCATCCCGCATTTAATGAACAGATCGGGTATTCTCACTTTGGCGTCATAGTGGCGGATATTCAAAAGACCAGAGCCTTTTTGATCGAAAAAGGGGTGGATATTGATGTAGAACCGAAGATCGGCAATTCCCATACCTGGCAAATGTGGATCCATGATCCGGATGGCAATCGCATTGAGATCATGCAGTACACGAAAGATTCCTATCAGGTCATCGGGCATATCGATGAGTAGATCGCCATAGATACGATGACGGAACGGGTGGAAAAATAGGACGACCTGTGCTATACTGATGCTAATGTTCAATGAGGAGGTATGTATGAATACGATCATGAGCGCATTGTCAATCGATCGATTGATCTACACCGTTCCCGCTATCTTGATTGCCATGACGATGCACGAACTGGCGCATGGCTATGTTTCTTATAAATTAGGAGATCCGACACCGAAAAGCGATGGTCGGCTGTCGCTGAATCCGCTTCGTCATTTAGATCCGCTCGGTACGCTTTGTATGTTGTTGTTTGGCTTTGGCTGGGCAAAACCGGTACAGGTAAATCCCAGTTATTATGACGATCCCAAGGCCGGTATGATGTGGACTGCCGTGGCCGGGCCGCTGATGAACTTCCTGATGGCGCTTTTATCGCTTGTCATCATGGCGGCGCTGCTTTCTGTGTTTGGCGTATATGTCATATTACAAAACGGCATCGTCAGTTATCTGATCACGCTTTGCTTTTACACTGCGACCTTGAATGTCGGATTGGGCGTATTCAATCTGATCCCGATCCCCCCGCTGGATGGTTCTAAGGTATTGGCCGGTGTGCTGCCGCAGGATCTGTACTTGAAGCTGATGCAGTGGGAACCTTATATCGGTATGATCTTGCTGCTGGTATTATATTCCGGTCTGCTGAACGCGCCGTTAATGGGAGCGACCAATTCGATCGTAGAAGCGATGAGCAATCTGGTCATCCACTTGTTTGGTTTATATTAGCAGTCATCAGACGCGTTTTCGATGAGGATGCGTCTTTTTTTATGGGAGTTTCTCACTGCCGCCGGTTAGGGAAAGCGGGAAGTGATGTCATGGTAAAAGAAGGTTGCATAATGGCAAATAATCTTTTACTATTAAAACAGATCAGACAAAGACAGGCAATTGTCCATGTATGATCAGAAAAGAGGAAACACGATGCGATTGATTTTAAGTGATATTGATTTGAAACAAGATGCGATTCAGCAGAAAGATACAAATTTTATTGATTTATCTTCGCTGCAGATCAAAAACTGTATGGGCTGCTTTGGCTGCTGGACCAAGACGCCCGGGAAATGTGTGATCCGTGATGATGCCGTTAAGGTCTATCCGCTGATTGCCGCATGTGAACAACTCGTCTATATTACTCATGTTGTTTATGGAGGTTATGACGTGATCATGAAAAGAATGCTGGAGCGAACGATTCCCATTCAGCAGGCGTTTCTCAGAGTATTAGATGGAGAAACCCATCATGTGCAGCGCAAGGTCGCTTTGAAAGATGCGCTGATCATCGCCTATGGTGCCGATCGTCCACAAGAAAGAGCTGTATTTGAAAAACTGATCGCGCGCAATGCGAAAAACATGAATTTCAAACAGTACCGTATCCGCTTCTGTGAAGAAGCTGCATTAGAGGAAACACTGCGAAAGGAGCTTGACGCATGGAACAACAGATCCTGATCTTGAACGGTTCTCCCAGAGCACCGATTTCAAACTCAAAAGTCTATGCGGAACAGTTTATGGAAAACTGCGGCAGCACGGCCGTATATGATACGATCACCGCGCAAAATCATGAAGCGTTATATGCCAAGATGGAGCAGTTTTCTGATGTACTGCTGGTATTTCCGCTCTATGTGGACAGTCTGCCGACACCGGTCCTATCATTTCTGAAAGAGTGGGAAACGCATTTGCCAAACAAACGACCGATCATTTCGGTCATGATCAACTGTGGCTTTTTAGAATATGCGCAAAATGATGTTGCGATCGAAATGGTAAAACTGTTCTGCAAGCGAAACGGCTTTCCCTTTGGCTCATCATTACAGATCGGCAGCGGGGAAGCAATCCTCAATACACCGTTTCGTTTTCTGGTAAACAAAGAGATCAAAAAACTGGCAAAGGCAATCGTGAACAAACAGTATCGATCGCAGAAAGTAACGATGCCGCTGCCTACTTCTTTATTCGTAAAGGCATCGACCAAATACTGGATCGCTTACGGTGAGAAAAACGGTGTCAGTGAAGCCGCGATGCGCACGATGGAAATCGAAGAAACCTAGATGAAAATAGCAGCCGTATTGTAATCATACGACTGCTCCTTTATTTTTTGATCGGTATTGATTCAATCTGCCAGTCGATCGGCGTTTCTCCATTCTTTGCTAAGAATTGATTACATTTGGAGAAGTGGCGGCATCCGAAAAAGCCATAGTCAGCAGAATAAGGACTTGGATGCGCACATTCCAAGACCAGATGCTGTGGATTTGTGATCAGTGCTTTTTTATTGCGTGCGTTTCTTCCCCATAACAGAAAGACGACCGGGGTCTGCTTTTGATCGATCAAAGAAATGATGTGGTCGGTCAACTGTTCCCAGCCCTGATTGGCATGAGAGTTTGCCTGTGCGGCTCGTACGGTCAAGACGGTATTCAACATTAAAACACCCTGCTTTGCCCACTTTGTCAAATTGCCGTGTGATGGGATCGTGCAGCCGAGATCATCATGCAGTTCCTTGAAAATATTGATAAGAGAGGGCGGTGGGGCTATGCCTTTCTGTACGGAGAAACAAAGGCCATGTGCCTGTCCTTTGCCATGATAAGGATCTTGTCCGATCAATACGACCTTGACATCTTGATAAGCGGTATAGCGAAGCGCATTAAAGATGTCATACATATCCGGATATACGGTATGGTGACGATATTCGTAGATCAGGAAACGACGCAGTTTCTGATAGTATTCTTTTTGAAATTCATCCTTTAATAAATGATCCCAGTCATTGCCGATCGATACCATATCAATGCCTTCTTTCTGATTGTTTCTATTGCATTTTATCACGGTTTGAGAAAAACGTAAATCTTTGCAGACATTTGCATTTTATTTGCGTTATAATAATAAAAAAGCAAAGGAGGCAAAGAAATATGGAATATCGTACGATGAAACACGGGGAAACACCATCACTTTTAGGATTTGGCTGTATGCGTTTTCCTACTTTGGCAGATGGTTCGATCGATGAAGAAAAAGCGGAAGCGCTGTTAGATCATGCGATTGAAAACGGGGTAACTTATATTGATACCGCTTATCCGTATCATAATCGGATGAGCGAGCCTTTTGTGGGGAAAGTATTGAAAAAATATAACCGGGATGCTTACTATCTGGCGACCAAACTGCCGTTATGGGATGTGAAAACACTGGATGATGTGAAGGAAATGTTTCAAAAGCAGTTAGATCGTCTGGATCAAAGCTATGTCGATTTTTATTTGCTGCACGCAATGGATAAAGAAAAATGGGAACTGGTGAAGCGATTAGGGATCATTCCTTATCTGGAGCAGGAGCAGCAAGCAGGCAGGATCAGAAATTTGGGATTTTCATTTCATGACGAATATGAAGTATTTGAAGAAATCCTAACGGCGCGTGACTGGGATTTTTGTCAGATTCAGCTGAATTACATGGATGTGGAACATCAGCAGGGGATCCGCGGCTATTATCTGGCGCAGGAACGCGGTGTGCCGATCGTGATCATGGAACCGAATAAAGGCGGCGCCTTAGCCAATTTGCCGGCGGATATTGAAAGTATTTTCCGTGCCTATGATCCTGACGCTTCCATGGCTTCCTGGGCATTTCGCTGGATCGCTTCCTTAAGCAATGTCAAAGTGGTACTCTCAGGCATGACAACGATGGCGCAGGTGGTAGACAATTTATCGGTATTCCATGCGTTCAAGCCGTTGAATCATCGGGAAAGCATCTTAGTGGAAGAGGCAGCCAAAGCCATTCGCGCCAAGACGAAAAACGGCTGTACCGGCTGTAATTACTGCATGCCGTGTCCATTCGGTGTCGATATTCCAAAAAACTTCAAAATATGGAATACCTATGCAATGTATGAAAACAAGGAACAAGCCGCAAATGGTTTTCAATCGCTGGATCGAAGCAATGCTTTTGCTTCTGTCTGTAAAAAATGCGGTGCCTGTGAAAATAAGTGTCCGCAGCATTTGCCGATCAGAGCGCATTTAGAACAGGTGGCGATGGATCGCAAGACGTGGGGCATTGATGAACAGGAATAGGCTTCCCCTTTCTTACTATGAGAGGTTGAAAAGCGGAGCATACACCTGTATCGCACAGTGTGGCAAGCAGTTTTATGTGGCAAAGGAACATGGGATCTTGCCGCTGATCCAATGGATCCAAGGCGATGAGGTGGAGCTAAGCGGCGCAGTGATCTATGATCGTATCGTGGGCAAAGCCGCGGCGATGCTGTTTCGATATGCGAAGATCAAGGAACTGCATACGTTTACGATTTCTGCATTGGCAAAACAGGTGTTAGAGGAAGGCGGGGTGCCATGCTTCTATGAGCAGGAGGTGCCTTATGTCATCAACCGCAAAGGGGATGGTATGTGCCCAATGGAACAAAGTGTGCTGGAGATAGAGAATGTTGAGGAAGGCTATCGGATCCTTTGTGAAAAAGCAAAGCGATGATGATTTAGGTTAGCCGCATTCTAAATCACAATAAAGAGAAGGATCTTTCTGATCGAAGAGATCCTTTTTTTATGTGGCAGGGAAGCAGGATAAGGCAATGAGAATGGATCGGGGATAGGAGAATCAATAAGAAAAACGAAAAAATACTTGTCATTGAAACAATGTTATGTTATAGTAATTTCAGATAATAAAACATTGTTATGAAAGGAGGAGCAGTGCGTGTATATCTCTAAAAAAGAGTTATTGAAGCAAACCGGTATTTCCTATGGGCAGTTATATCGCTGGAAACGCGAAGGACTGATTCCGGAGGAATGGTTTATCAAACGCTCATCACCGACCGGACAGGAAACCTTTTTCCCACAGGAGCAGATCTTGCAAAGAGTACGGGATATTTTAAGGTTAAAGGATCAGTATTCCTTAGATGAATTGGCAAAGATCTTATCGCCGGAAATATCCAATCGTCTGTTTGAGGAAGAAGATCTGGAAGTGTTTGAGGAAATCGAGATAGATCTGATTGCCGGATTTATGGACGCCTATGAAAAAGACCGTTTTAATTTTTTGGAAATCGTGATCATGGCGACTTTATCTGAGATCAGACGTCGCTTTGCAATGAGTGAGACGGAAATTTTGGAGCTTGCGGAAGGGATCTTCCCTTATGTGAAGGAACTAGAACATGACGGCTATCTTTTGCATCTGTATCAAGTAAATGATGCGAAGTTCTTGATGATCGCCAAAAATGATATCAAGTTATATGTCGATACCCATATTGAAGAATTGTATAAAGTATCGCTCATGGAAATATCGAAAAAGATGAAATTAAAATATCAGGAGCAGTTTCATTTTATCGTAAAGGAGGAACAGTAAAATGGGAAAGACCGTATTTGAGTCGATCGGCACATTGCACGCCGGTACTTATGAAGATATTGAAGTGGAAGGCGTTGTCAAGATCGACGGTGATATTGTATTTCGCGATATGGAAATCGACGGTGTTTGTAATGGCAGTGGCGCGATGAGCGGCAAAAAACTGGAAGTGAATGGTGTTTGCAAGGTACAAGGCGATATTCGGGTAGATCATTTTATCGTTGATGGGTTGATGTCTACCTATGATGGGAAGATTTATGCCAATCAGATCGAGATCGCCGGTCAGTTAACGAATCATGGGGAAGTAAGTGCCGATCGAGTCGTTATTGACGGCATCATTCATTTGAATGAACTGGTTGGAGATGTGATCGAAGTCAATGCCGTGCGATCGATCAAAAGCTTTCATCTGGGGAACCTGTTTAAGAAGGAAAACAGCGGCTGTCAGATCCAAATGATCGAGTGCACCCGGCTTTATGCGTCGGATACAGCCTGCAAAAAGATCAGTGCGCGGGAAATCGTATTGGAAAATGGTTGTGTCGTGGAGGAAATCGACTGTGACGGCAGTTTGACTTATGATCATACCTGCAAGATCAAAAAGATCAACGGTGATTGTAAGATACACGTTGCGTAAAAGAAAAGCGACCAAACAGTTGCAAGGTACGCTTAGGATTTGTGAAAGCATCTGTTTATCAGGGGAAAGCGAGTAAGGAGCATGCTTTCCTTTTTTCGTTCTTGATGCGTTTTATGAAAGAATGTGCTACAATAAGTCGCATAGAAAAATGATGGAGAAAACAGAGGGAATCGAAGAAAGGAGTTTGATCAAATGCGCCAGCATGTGGATTTATTAAAGGGGAATATTACGACCGCGCTTGGGAAACTGTCGATACCGATCATGGCAACCTCATTTATTCAGATGGCATATAACATGATCGATATGATCTGGCTTGGCAAAGTGGGAAGCGGAGCGGTGGCTGCGGTCGGTGCTGCCGGCATGTATATGTGGCTGTCAAACGGTTTGGCGACCTTAGCGAAAATGGGGGGACAGGTAAAGGTCGGACAGAGCTTGGGGGCACAGAATTATGATGATGCGCGTATGTATAGCAAGGGGGCATTGCAGCTGGGCATCGTATTCGCTTTGGCGTGCGGGGTGCTTACATTGTTTGCGGCGGATCAGATGATCGGCTTTTTTCGGCTGAATCAGGCGTCAGTGATCCAAGATGCAATCATCTATTTACAGATCACCTGCGGTTTGGTCGTATTTAATTTTATGAATCAGATCTTGACCGGGATCTTGACGGCGATGGGGAACAGTCGTTCTTCCTTTGTGGCAACTTCGATCGGTTTGCTCATCAATCTGGTATTAGACCCGTTGTTTATTTTCGGTTTCGGTATGATCCCGGCGATGGGCGTTGCCGGTGCGGCGATCGCGACGGTTTTGGCGCAGTTTGTCGTATTTGTGATCTTTTTGGCGGTGATCAGAAAAGAAACGGCGATGTTTCATGATCTGCGCTTATGGAAAGCCGCATCTAAAAAGCATGTGCTTACGATGGTTTCGATCGGTTTACCGAGCGCTTTGCAAAGCATGCTGTTTTCCGGGATCTCCATGATCATTGCCCGTATGATCGCGGTTTGGGGCGATGGCGCAGTAGCGGTGCAAAAGGTAGGCAGCCAGATCGAATCCATTTCCTGGATGGCGGCAGAAGGCTTTGCGGCGGCTGTCAATTCCTTTGTGGCGCAGAATTATGGGGCGAAACAATATGAACGGGTGCGCAAAGGCTATCGCACTTCCATGCTGATCGTTTCCTTGTGGGGACTTTTCTGTTCCGTTGTACTGATCGTATTTCCAGAGTGGATCTTTCGGATCTTTTTATCGGAGACAGAGGTCATGCAGATGGGAATCGACTATCTGAGAATATTGGGTGTTTCTGAGTTGTTTATGTGCATTGAGATCACAACCGCCGGTGCTTTCAGCGGGATGGGGAAAACGATCCCGCCAAGTATCGTCAGCATCGTGCTTACGGCGGCGCGTATCCCGACTGCCTATCTGCTGGCGGAAACGGCACTGGGACTCAATGGCGTCTGGTGGAGCATCTCTTTATCCAGCGTGCTGAAAGGCATCGTTTTAGTAGGCTGGTTTCTGTGGTTTATCCATCGGCACCTGCCACTGCAAAAAAAGGCAGGGGAAGCTGTTGCTTTGCCGGAAGAACAAGTATAGGAAATAACTATCAGGACGGGCGATCGTCCTTTTTATTTGATCAAGAGTGAAACGAATCATTTAGAAAGAGAAAGGACAAAAAGCTTGTGTTCCTTGGCTTTGCCTTTGGGCAACATGGTTAAAGGGAAGAGAAAAGTGTGATAGAATAAGAATGAAAAAAGCGGTTTCTAAATACAATCAAGCAAGGAGGGATCATGATGGAACGCTTAGAGAATAAAGTTGCGATCATTACCGGAGGCAATTCCGGCGTCGGTGCCGCGACGGCGATACGATTCGCCAAAGAAGGCGCAAAGGTTGTGATTACGGCACGTCGGGAAGGGCCGTTAAAAGAGGTGGCCGATACGATTCAAGCAAACGGCGGTACGGTATTGCCGATCGTATCAGATATCGCAAAGCCGGAAGATGTGAAGCATTTGGTGGAAAAGACACTGGAAGTATTTGGCAAGATCGATATTTTGGTAAATAATGCCGGTGTTTTAGAAGCCGGTTTGAAACCGATCGATCGATGCACGGACGAGGATCTGGAAAAGATCATCAATACCAATCAGAAAGGTACGATCTATTGCATACGTGAAGTAAGCAAAGAGATGGCAAAGAGCGGTGTCGGATCGATCGTAAATGTTGCTTCGATTGCCGGTTTAATGGGATGCGGCGGCGCTGCCTATGTTTCCAGCAAGGCTGCGGTCATCGGCATTACCAGACATACCGCGCTGCGTTTTGCCGGTACCAACATTCGCTGCAATGCGATTTGCCCGGGTACGATCGTGACGCCGATGGTTGCCGATTCCCGTCCGGAAAATTTAGATCCGGATATGCTGGGACAGATGGCAAAGCACGGTGATTTGAAGATCCAGCCGTGTCTGCCGGATGATGTAGCTAATATTTTATTGTTTTTGGCAAGCGATGAATCCAGAGCGATTACCGGACAAAGCATTGCCTGTGATTTCGGCAGCACGCTGTAAGCAAAAGAGCGATTGCGTTGCAGAAACAAAGAAACGATCGATGATGTACGGTCGTTTCTTTGTTTCTGCGCAGATTCTTTTTTATGGACAATGAAATAGCAAAGACAAAGAAGGAATCAAACAAACAGGTGCAAGCAAAAGAAAGCAAGGAAAAACAGGGTATATCGAAGCACCCTGTTTTTATCATCTTTATGAATTATACAAGCGGCAGCGTAACTGTAAACATCGTTCCTTTTCCCTCTGCACTGGCTACTGTCAAGGTGCCGTTATGCAGATCGACAATTCGTTTGGCAAGCGCCAGACCAAGTCCATTGCCGATTCCGGTCCTGGACGTATCGGCTTGATAAAACTTTTCATAGATGCGCTTTTGCACCGCTTCGCTCATACCGATCCCATTATCGGCAACGGTTACGATCACATTATTTTTCTCGATACGCAGCGTGATGCGGATTTCTCCCTTTTGGGAGACGAATTTAACGGCGTTGCCGATGAGATTTTGCCATACCTGCATCAACAGTTCTTTGTTTCCCTTATAACGGATCGCGGAAAGATCAACCTCTAGACACAGTTCTTTCTGTGTCCACTTCGTTTCAAACAATAAGATCGCTTCTCTGATCTGCTCGTCCAGCGCATAAGTTTCTTTCTGAATTTCCAGTTCCTGATGTTCAAGACGGGAAAGCAATAGGATATTGCCGCTTAGATCAGATAGACGGCGGGCATTGACAAGGATGCGCGCCGCATATTCCTGCCTTTTCTGCGTAGTCAAAGATTGATTTTGAAGCAAAGCGGCATAGCCTTCGATCGCAGAGAGCGGTGTTTGAAATTCATGTGAAACATTTTCGATGAAATCCTTGCGCAAGATCTCCGTATTAGATAATTCCCGCACCATCGTATTGAAGTTGTGCGCCATAGAATGCAGTTCTTCTGCTACGATGTCCTCATTGAGCCTTACCGTAAAATTGCCTTTAACGACTTCTTTGGTCGCATCGTCGATTTCCCGGATCACATTCAAAGGGCGCTTGCCTACGGTATGCGATAAGATCGTGCCGACGATAATGCTGATAACGGCAAATAAGAGCAGCGTTAATTCTTTCGGCGGAGCGTCGATGAAATTACTTTCCGATACCAGTACCGTGATCAGACCGGTTAGCCCCATCGTCAGCAGAAGAATCAAAAACACCAGAGCGGAAAAGAGCACGGCGATGCGAAATGAGCGATTGCGTATCATTTTCTCGCCACCGCCTTATAGCCTAAACCGCGCATCGTTACAATATCAAAGTCGGGATTATCTTTGCATTTTTCTCGCAGTCGGCTGATGTGGACATCCAGCGTATGGGAATCGTGCTCCTGATCTACGCCCCAGATCTCATCCATGATCTGGGTACGGGTAAAAATGCGGTCGGGCGCTGACAACAGCTTAAACAGCAGTAAAAACTCCTTTTGCGGTAAAACGACTTCCTGCTCTCCACAGCGCAGCGTATAAGTGTCGCTGTTTAATTCACTGCTGCCGATCCTTATCTTACGCTGACTGATGATCTGGGAACGCCGCAGCAGCGCTTCCACCCGCCATATCATTTCATTGACATCGATCGGCTTTACCATATAATCATCGATCCCGGACTGAAACCCCTTTTGTTTATCGGCTGCCTGACCTTTTGCGGAAATGATCAGGATCGGCATCGTATAGCCGGCGTTTCGAATCGCCTGGGTCATTTCAAAGCCATTCAGTTTCGGCATCATGACATCGGAAATGATCAGATCGATGTAATGATTTTCCAGCAGATCAAACGCCTGTAATCCATCATTCGCCGCGATGGCGTGATAGCCGTTTTCCTCTAAGACCGCGCAAAACAGATCACGCAGTTCACGATCATCTTCTACTACCAGCACCTGAAACATAGCAGCACCTCCATTTTATCCCTGTTATTATAACACTTCTTATGCAAATCACCTTGCACAAAGCCTAAACTTTACGACAACAAGAAAGAAATGATCGTTTTATGACAGAAGGCAGCACTTATTTTCATGGAAAAAAGCAATCGCATAAAGACGCTGCGCCTTCATGATACATAAAAGAAGCAAAACGATCTGAGAAAGAAAAAAGGTCAAAAAAAAGCTTACAAATTGAGATTTACTTGAGAATGTATTGATAATATAATATTATGCGGTTTTATTACAAGAAAGAAAGGTGATTGCGATGAATACCTACCGTGTCGGCATCGATATTGGCAGTACGACTGTGAAACTGGTGGTATTAGATCAGGAAAGCAAGATGATTTACGGGGAATACCGCCGTCACCATGCACATACACAAGAAACATTGACTGCGCTGTTACAGGAAGTCAAAGCGCAGTTAGGAGATTGTATTTTACAGGTGAAGATTACCGGATCGGGTTCGATCAATCTGGGGAAGGCATTAGGGATTGCCTTTATCCAGGAAGTGGTAGCAGTGGCGAGCGCTTTGCAATTTTATGCGCCGCAGACGGATGTGGCGATCGAACTGGGTGGAGAGGACGCGAAGATCATTTATTTTACCGGTGGTCTGGAGGAGCGTATGAACGGCGTTTGCGCAGGCGGCACCGGATCGTTTATCGATCAGATGGCGGCTTTGTTAGAATGCGATGCGCAGGGATTAAATGAAGCGGCAAAGCATTATCGGCAGATCTATCCGATCGCGGCAAGATGTGGCGTATTTGCGAAATCCGATATTCAGCCATTGATCAACGAAGGTGCAACAAAAGCAGATCTGGCGGCTTCGATCTTTCAGGCGGTCGTCAATCAGACCATTTCCGGATTGGCATGCGGCAAGGCGATCAAGGGCTGTGTTGCTTTTTTAGGCGGTCCGCTGCATTTTTTAACCGAACTGAAAAAAGCGTTTATCCGCACTTTGCATTTGACAGAAGAAACGATCGTCGATCCGAAGCATGCGCACTTATTTGCGGCAAGCGGGGCGGCGCTGGAGGCGAAGGAAGAAAAAGGAATCGAAATTGACGTACTGCTTCGAAAATTACATGACGGGGTTGCGCTGCATTTTGAATTAAACCGACTGGCGCCGTTATTTCAGGATAAGGAAGACTATCAAAACTTTAAGGATCGCCATGCACAGGCAGTGGTAAGAAAAAGTCCGCTTTGCGATTATCACGGTGCGTGTTATTTGGGGATCGATGCCGGTTCGACGACGACCAAGGTGGCGCTCATCGGTACAGAGGGAGAATTGCTTTTTTCTTATTATGCGGGCAATCAGGGAAGTCCGATCCAAACCGCTCAAAAAGCAATCGGTATTTTGGCAGAACAGATGCCAAAGGACGCTTATATTGCCCGTGCCTGTTCCAGCGGCTATGGCGAAGAACTGTTGAAGGCGGCGTTTTGTTTAGATGAGGGAGAAGTGGAGACGATCGCACATTTTATGGCGGCTTCGTTTTTTGAACCGAAGGTAGACTGTATTCTCGATATCGGCGGTCAGGATATGAAGTGCATCAAGCTGAAAAACGGCTCAGTCGATACGATCTTATTAAATGAAGCCTGTTCTTCGGGATGCGGCTCATTCATTGAAAACTTTGCCGTTTCCCTTGGCTACAGTGCGCATGATTTTGCAAAAGAAGCCCTGTTCGCAAAGCATCCGATCGATCTGGGAACAAGATGTACGGTGTTCATGAATTCCAATGTCAAGCAGGCACAGAAGGAAGGTGCTTCGGTTTCTGATATTTCCGCGGGTCTTGCTTATTCGGTTATCAAAAATGCGCTGTTTAAGGTCATAAAACTAACCAGTGCGGAAGAATTAGGCAAACATGTGGTCGTACAGGGCGGTACTTTTTACAATCAGGCGGTCTTAAGAGCCTTTGAAAAGATTGCGGGGATCGAAGCCATTTGTCCGGATATTGCCGGCATCATGGGAGCGTTTGGGGCAGCGCTTTTGGCAAAGAAGCATGATCATGGCGGAAGAAGCACGATGCTGTCTTTTGATGAGATCGCATCACTTACTTATACGACGTCTACAACGCGCTGTCAGGGCTGTTTTAATCACTGCATGCTTACGATCAACCGCTTTGACGGCAACCGTCTCTATATCAGTGGCAACCGCTGTGAAAAAGGGTTAGGGGCAAATGCAGAAAACAAGCAGGCGCCGAATGTGATCGCCTATAAGCAGCAGCGGATGTTTGCTTATCCTCCGCTGAAGGATGCGCCAAGAGGGGTGATCGGCATCCCACGGGTATTGAATCTATATGAAAATTATCCTTTCTGGGCGACCTTCTTCTATGAGCTGGGCTTTCAAGTCGTGTTATCGCCGACTTCCAGCCGTGCGATCTATGAACGAGGGATGGCATCGATTCCATCAGAGTCGGAATGTTATCCGGCAAAGCTGTCACATGGACATGTGCAATGGCTCATCGATCAGGGAATCCAAACGATCTTTCATCCATGTGTGTTTTATGAGCGGCAGGAAACACCGAATGCCCAAAATCACTACAACTGTCCGATCGTCGTATCCTATGCGGAAAATTTGAAAAACAACGTAGAGGACATCGTCGAAGGAACAATTCGCTATCTTCGTCCGTTCATCGCTTTTACAAGTGAAAAGACCGCCGCAGATCGATTGGTGCGCTTTTGTTGGGAAGAATGGCAGATCGATGCCGGTAAAGTAAGAGCAGCGGTGCATCTTGCCTGGGAAGAACAGACAAAAGCCAAGGCGGATGTGCGGGAAGCCGGGCGAAAGGCTTTGGAATGGATGAAGGAACACGATCGTCCGGGCATCGTATTGGCGGGACGCCCTTATCACATCGATCCGGAGATCAACCATGGGATCCCCCAGATGATCGCCGGCTATGGCCTGGCAGTGCTCAGTGAGGATGCGCTGCCGATAGAAGCCTACAAGGACTTATCGCTGCGGGTCAATGATCAATGGGTATATCATTCCCGTCTGTATCAGGCTGCGGAATATGTGGCAAAACGCAATGATCTGGAGCTGATCCAGTTAAACTCTTTCGGGTGCGGCTTAGATGCGGTAACGACGGATCAGGTGAATGAAATACTGGAAAAGCATAATAAATTATATACGGTCTTAAAGATCGATGAAGTCAATAATCTAGGCGCCGCGCGGATCCGTCTGCGCAGTCTGCTGGCAGCCATGGAGATGCGAAAAGAGCAGGGCATCCAAGCGAAAACAGAACCTGTTTCTTATCAGCGTGCAGAATTTACCAAAGCGATGTTTCAGGAAGGCTATACGATTCTTGCGCCGCAGATGAGCCCGATCCACTTTTCGATCTTAAAGCCGATCTTTCAGGCTTATCACTTCAATATCGAGGTATTGGACAATGACAATCGTTCGGCCATCGACACCGGATTGCGCTTTGTCAATAATGACGCCTGCTTCCCATCGATCACTACGATCGGGCAGATCATGGAAGCGGTGCTTTCAGGGCGCTATGATACCGATCGCTTAGCGATCATCATGTCGCAGACCGGAGGATGCTGCCGTGCCAGCAACTATATCGCCTTTATTCGCCGTGCTTTAGAAAAAGTGGGACTGTCTCACATACCGGTCATTTCCTTCAATGCCAACGGCATGGAGAAAAACGAGGGCTTTCATTTACCGCCGCAGCTGCTCTTGAAAGCGGCACAGGGCGTTGTCATCGGTGATCTTCTGATGCGCTGCTTATATCGGGTGCGCCCTTATGAAAAAAACAGCGGTTCTGCCAACGCGCTGCACCGGAAATGGGAAGCGATCGTTACAGAGGCTTTTCGCGATCCAAAGAGCAAGTGGACGTATCGTAAGCTTTGTGCAGGCATTGTCGCTGATTTTGATAAACTGGAGATCTGCGAGGATCTAAAAAAACCAAGAGTAGGCATCGTCGGTGAGATCTTAGTAAAATATATGCCTCTTGCCAATAATCACTTAGTGGATCTTTTGGAAAAAGAAGGCGCGGAGGCAGTCGTACCGGATCTTTTGGATTTTATGAATTACTCTTTATACAATGCGAATTATAAGCATCGTTATTTAGGAACAAAACGCCGTGGTGCGGCGCTTGCCAATCTGGGCATCAAAGCAATCGAACAGATCCGCAAGCCGGCAATCGAAGCGCTGAGAAACAGCAAACGCTTTGAAGCACCGATGCCGATTCGCGATGTGGCAACGCTCGCAAAGCCATTCCTCTCTTTGGGCAATCAGTATGGCGAAGGCTGGTTCTTGACCGGGGAAATGGCTGAACTGATCACGTCAGGCGTTACCGATATCGTATGTATTCAGCCTTTTGCCTGTCTGCCTAATCATGTAGTCGGCAAAGGCACGATCAAGCTGCTGCGCAAAACGTATCCGCAGGCCAACATCGCTGCTGTGGACTATGATCCGGGCGCTTCTGAGGTCAATCAGCTGAACCGTATCAAGCTCATGTTGTCTACTGCGAAAAAGCGTCTGTCATCAAAAGGGTAAAGCGATGAAACAGCCGGGAATGAAAGTTCTCGGCTTTTTGCTTGTATGCTTTTATTTTGCTTGGAAAAGTATTTCTTTTGTTTGGCGGCGGTTTTCGGTATAATAAGACTAATGATGAAATGAGGTGAGCACATGCGGTTATTTGATAAATTTTGTATCGAAGAGCTGATCGGCGATGTGCAGAATTATGATATTGCATGTAAATATGACACTTATGACAATGTAGAAACGATCTGTATCGAACGCTGTGATGAAAGTACATTTTTCGTGGAAGCGTGTGTCAATGTGCTGGGAAATGATTATTCCTGCACGTTTCAATATGATTCGCACTATCAGCTGAAAAACTATCGGTGCGCATGCGGCTATTGTACCTCAAAAAGCCCTTGTGCGCATATCGGGGCGGTTTTATGGAAACTGAATCAATTAACGATCGATCATTATCCTTTTCATTATGCCAAACCGGCTTTGAAAGAACAGCGGGAACAACGAGAAAAAAGCCGTCATCTGCGGGATGTGGCAAGGGAAATGCACTTACAGGCACAGCGCCGTCATCAGATCGCCGTTTCCCATGGTCTCATCTATCATCACAAACAGCTTTATCAAAAGCGGATCGATGCTTTTTTGGAAAATGAATGCTATGAGATCACCCCTTATTTTCATAAAGAGATCATGGCGTATTATTTAGATTTCAAGATCGGCAATGAAAAAAAGTACGTCATTAAAAATATCGGCGATTTTTTAAGAAACTGTGAACAGGAGCGTTCCGTACGCTATGGCAACGCCTTGACCTTTGTTCATCGCAAACAGGCATTTAACGCTTTTGCGCAGCAACAGATCCAATTCATGCACATTGCCAATAAACGCTGTCAAGAAAAAAAGCGAGAACAGGATTACTTTTATCGCTATGATGAAAAAACGTATGTTCTGGGGCGTTATATTGATCTGGATGCTTATACGATCGACGATTTTTATGAAACGTATCATGACTATGCGTTTGACAATCTTTCTTTCCGTGAACAAAAGCAGCCGATTTCTTTACATCTGCGAAAGGAATCCGATCACTATGTTTTGGAATTAGGTGAGGACGACTATTTTTTAGGAATGAAGCAAGTATATCGCCTGTATGAAGAAAACCGTCATTTTACTTTGATCAAATATGAATTTGATGAACAGGGCGCATGTTTCGATCTGTTAGCGCGCTTAAAGAAGGAAAATAATCGAATCGTGATCTTGGAGGAAGACTTTGCTGATTTTTATAAGTATGTGCTGACTTCGTTAAAAGAGCATCTGCTCATTCCTGATTTGGCCGAACAAAGGGAAAATGATTATGACACGATCAAGATATACGGTGATGTGAACGAACAGGGACAGATCTATTTTCAAGTGATCTATGTGAATGAGGCGCATGCGCACATCCCCGCCTTTCAAAAACAATTTCCCGCGACCTATGCACAGGAACTTGTGGAACAGTGCCTGTTAGCGGCCGGTACCTTAGATCGCAAGAACCATCTGGTTTATTTAGATGAAAATCGCCAACAGACTTATACTTTTTTACAAGAGGGTTTGACCTTCTTAAAAGAATATGCCCAGATCTATATTTCCGATGTGCTGAAACGGATCGGCAAACCGGTTTCCTACCATATGAACATCGGGGTCCGTATGGAAAATCATTTATTGACGTTAGATGTGGAGAGCAGTGAAATTCCGAAGATGGAGGTTGCCGCGGTATTGGAGCAATATCGTCGCAAAAAGAAATTTTATCGCCTGCGAAACGGTGATCTGCTGTATTTGGAATCCACGCAGTTAGCGGAATTATCGAATCTGCTTGACCGTTATCATTTACATCCGAAAGATATGCGGGACGGTACGATCCATCTGGCACAAAATAGGGCGTTTTCTTTGATGAACGAAGAAGATCTGCATACGATCCAATTAAAACGCAAAGCCTCTTATGAGCAATGGCTGACACGCTTTGAGCAGAGGGCATCTGATTTTTCTTTGTCGCCGCATTATCAGAAGCTGCTGAGGGATTATCAAAAAGAAGGGTATCAATGGCTGCGTACGCTTTATGAATATGGCTTTAACGGCATCTTAGCCGATGATATGGGACTTGGCAAGACGCTGCAAGTCATTGCGCTGTTAGATGAACTGCAATTAGAGAAACCAAGCATCGTCGTTTGTCCTTCTTCTTTGCTTTATAACTGGGAAGAGGAAGTGCATCGCTTTGCCAAACAGCTGCCGGTAACCTGTATAACAGGAAATCAGCAGCAGCGAATGGCATTGATCGAAACAGCCAAAACAGGGTTGCTTGTAACGTCCTATGATTATCTAAGACGGGATTTTACATATTATGGCGATCTTACTTTCGGCTATGTGATATTGGATGAATCACAATACATCAAAAACCCGAAAACCAAGAATGCCTTTGCGGTCAAGCAGTTAAAAGCCGAGCATAAACTGGCATTATCGGGAACACCGATTGAAAACGCACTGGCAGAATTATGGTCGGTATTTGACTTTCTGATGCCGCAGTATTTGTTTTCCTATGCTTACTTTCAAAAGAACTTTGAAAGCAAGATCATAAAGGAACAGAAGAAAGAAACGATCAAACGCTTACAGAAGCTGGTTTCTCCTTTTATCCTGAGAAGAAATAAAAAAGCGGTTTTATCCGAACTGCCGGATAAGGTGGAAAAGACTTGGCTGATTCCTTTTTCGCAAGAAGAAAGCAAGCTGTACTATGCCAATCTGGCACAAGTGAATCAAGAATTACAAGTGCTCCTTCAAAGTGAAAAACAGGATTCTATTGCGATCTTGGCATTGCTGATGCGGTTAAGACAGATCTGTTGTGAACCGCGTATGATCTATGAGGGAATCGACGCTGTTTCCTCTAAGATGAAAGCCTGTCTGGAATTATTGCTGAATCATCGGGAGAACGGACAGAAGGTGCTGCTGTTTTCTTCTTTTACGAAGGTGTTTGATCTGCTGGAAGAGGAATTGCGGCTGAATAATATCACTTATTTTCGATTAAGCGGAGATACGCCGAAAGAAAAGCGCAAAGAACTGGTACGGAAATTTCAAGACGGCGAAGCGGATGTCTTTTTGATTTCGTTAAAGGCAGGAGGAACCGGCTTAAATTTAACGAAAGCAGAGGCGGTGATCCACTTTGATCCATGGTGGAACAGTTCGGCGCAGAATCAGGCGAGCGATCGCGCTTACCGCATCGGGCAGCATAAAAATGTGCAGGTGCATCAGCTGATCATGAAAAACAGCATCGAGGAGAAGATCCAAAAGCTGCAAGAGAAGAAAAAAGAACTGGCAGATCTGTTTGTTGAACAAAGCAGCGGCAGCATCGCATCTTTATCTAAGGAAGAGCTGCTGGCATTATTTACCCAAGAAATGTGAGCACAGCAGAGGACTGAAAAGCACGGCATGTGATAAAGGAAGCAGATCGCTTGTGAATAAAAACAGAATAGGAGGATGATGAAAGATGTGGAATTTTGCGGTAATGGGACTTGGCGGCATAGCAAAACGGGTCATAGAGGGGATCGTATTAACACCCTCTGCGTGTCTGTACGCGGTTGCTTCCCGTGATGCTAGCAAGGCCGAAGCGATCAGGGAAAGCAGCGGTGCGAAGAAGGCATACGGTGATTATGAAGCGATGCTGGAAGATCCGCTAGTCGATGTCGTTTATATCTGTACGCCGAATTATCTGCACCATGCACATATCATGGCGGCGCTTGCACATCATAAGCATGTAATCTGTGAAAAGCCGCTTGTCAGCAATGAAGCGCAGCTGCGGGAATGTTTTGCTTATGCGAAAGAGCAGCAGTGCTTTTTGATGGAAGCGGAAAAAACGCTGTTTACACCCTTAAATCAAAAGATCAAAGAAATGATCGAGGATGGGGTGATCGGCAAGGTTTCTTACATTGAAGGCAGCTATGGCTTTTTGCTTCCAAGCGAGGGCTTATCCGCTTCTTATTGGGGGTATCGGAAGGAAGACGGCGGCTGCTTCTATGATGTCGGTGTTTATCCGATCTGTTATGCCAATTATTTTGCGGATAGTGAGATCAAACAGGTGCAGTATTGTGAAACGCGGGCAGCGCGCGGCTATGTGGATTTTGCGCAGGCGCTCATCACTTATCAAAACGGGGTGATCGCCAGTGTGCGCAGCAGCTGGAAAATGGAGCTGGAGAACTGGGGCGTGATCTATGGAGAAAAGGGCTATATCAGGACGAAGCAGTTTTGGAAAAGCAAGCGGGCAGAACTGGTAACAAAAGAGCGGATCGTGCCGATCGAGGTGGAGATGGAAAGTGATTTCAGCGGGGAGATCGCGCATGTCTGCACATGCTTGACAAAAGGACTGTTACAAAGTGATCGATTGGGTGAAAAAGAGAGCATGGAAATCATGAAAGTGCTGCGCTGTCAAAATGATGTCAGTAAGAAAAGCGGAAATGAATGATGCAAAGTGAGAGGAATTTGCTATAATAGAAGTAATGAAAGAGAGGATCGACATCATGATAAAGCATAACTGGAAAAAATGGCTGGCTTGCGCATGTCTGCTGGTGCTGTGTCTGACGCTTTTCAAAGAAGCAGCACTGGCTGATGTGGGGAATAGCTTCTCCGGGGGCGGGGGCAGCTCGGGCGGCTCTTATGGTGGTTCTTATGGTTCCGGCGGAAGTTTCTTTACTTTCCTGCCGTTTGTCATGTCGCCATCGGGATTGATCATGCTGCTGGTCGTGATCGCCTTTGTCGCTTTTTTCACAAAACAGAAAGGCAATCCAAATCGCAGAACGATGGGCGGTGTAAATTCCTATTCTTCTCCGGGTTTTAGTTCCAACATCGGATTGAACGAGGATGCGGTAGTAAGCCGGATCAAGGAAAATGATCCTAATTTTGCGGCAGAGCCGTTTAAGACGTATGTCAAAGAAGTGTATATTCAGGTACAGGAGGCATGGGAGCAGAAGAAATGGAATCAGATTCGTCCATTTGAAAGCAATGCATTATTCAATGTGCATAGCCGTCAGCTGCAGGAATATATCGACATGAAGCAGACAAACTATATGAATCGTCAAAATATTCGCAGCTGTGTGATTGCCGACTACCGCATGGACGGAGAGTATGAAGTAGTTACGGTCAAGCTGGATGCGAGCTTGTTGGATTATGTACTGGATGATGAAACCGGAAAGCTGATCGAAGGAAGCAAGAGCGAGTATCAGCATCGCAGCTACCGGCTGGAGTTTTTACGCAAGAATGGGGTAAAGACAAAGGCAGAGGAAGGCATCAGCACGACCAACTGTCCAAACTGCGGTGCGCCGACAGAAGTAACCTCTGCCGGACAGTGTGAATTTTGTAAATCGATCATTACGAGCGGAGATTATGGATGGGTGCTGAATCATTACGGTAAATGGTAAGACTTTTTAGGAAGGAAAAAGCGGTGTTTGAAAAGGAACACCGATCATAGTCAGAAAAGACATCATGTCGGAAAGGAACGGATACTATGGGTTTGATTAAAGCAGCAATTTCTTCTGCTTCCACTACATTAGCGGATCAGTGGATCGAATATTTTTATTGTGATTCGCTTAGCAACGATGTACTGATCGAAAAAGGGGTCAAGCAGGTAAGCGCCGGCAGCAACACCAAGGGAAGTGAAAACATCATTACCAACGGTACCGGCATTGCGGTCAATGAAGGACAGGCGATGCTGATCGTGGAAGACGGCAAGATCGTGGATTTTACCGTAGAGCCGGGAAGATTTACATGGGATCAGTCAACGGAGCCGAGTTTATTTGACAATGGCTGGAAAGGGTTAAAGGATTCTTTTAAGATCTTTGGCAAACGTTTCACGATGGGCGGTACACCGGGAAAAGATCAGCGTGTGTATTTTGTGAATTTGAAGGAGATTTTTGACAATAAGTTTGGCAGTGCCACGCCGATGCCGTATAATGATCCGACTTATCGAGGCATCTATATTCGCTATTTCGGTATGTATACGTTTAAGATCACGGATCCATTGGCTTTTTATGCGCATGTTGCGGGCAATGTGGAACAGCGTTATACGAAAGCACAGTTAATGGAACAGTGCGATATGGAATTTGTCAATGCGCTGGATACGGCGTTGAGCATGTGCTCCGATGAAGGTTTCCAATATAATGAGCTGCCGAAAAAACAGCGGGAAATCGCAGCTTATATGAATGATACGCTGGATGAAGAATGGCATAAGCGGCGTGGCATGGAGATCGAATCAGTAGCGATTGCCAAAGTAACGCCTGATGATGAAAGCAGAAAGCGGATCCAAAAGATCGATGATGCGATCATGATGGGCGATGCGAGAGTGGCAGCCGGCCGTTTGGCGGAGGCACAAGCGACAGCGATGGAAAATGCGGCGAGCAATGAAGCGGGCGCCTTTACCGGTTTTTTAGGTATGGGCATGGCAGCACAGGCCGGAGGCATGCAAAATGGTGCGCTGTTTGAACAGATGAGCACACGAGAAGATAATCCATTGTTCCAAAAACCACAGCGAGCAGGTGGAACGGGCACTTGGACATGTAGCTGTGGACATGAAAACAGCGGTAAATTCTGTAGCGAATGCGGCAAGGAAAAGCCAAAGCAGGATACATGGACATGTGCGTGCGGACATGAAAACAGCGGCAAGTTCTGTAGTGAGTGCGGGAAACCTCGTCCCAAAGAAGGTTTTGTTTGTTCTAATGAGGAATGCGGTTATACCAGCGATGAGCCGATGAAGTTTTGTCCACAGTGCGGCAGTCCTAATAAAGAAGAATAAAATCGATCCGGTAAAGTAATATAAAGTGATAGGAGCATGCTCATCATGGAAGCCAATATGATGGGAAAAGAGGCTCCAGTGCAAAGCATTTCAAACTGCAATGCTTGTGTTCCTTGGCATTACTTACCGAAAAAAGGGCATCTTCTGCCCTTTTTTTGAAGCAGAAGCACGCATTTTTCAAAAAGCGTATCTGTTTCTAACATAAAAATAAATTATTTTGAAATAAAAAAAGCCCTTTCGCGGGGCTTTTATGCTTTATTTGGTGCAACCCCTAGTGTTAGTTGCGAACCAATGTTGATTGCTCTTTCATCTGGCAATACTACCTTGCTTGTCTATATTGTAACTCTTTTTTCAAAAAAAGCAATAGGTTTTTTCTATAAAATGGCCATTTTCTTCATTTTTTATATTACTTCATGGCAATTTTAACGATTACCATCAGTTTTAGATCGATGACAACATGACTTACATATGTTTCCATCAACTCGTAACGAGCCTCATTGGTCATTACATAGAAATCTGAAAATCCGATCGAACACTTTAAGTTGATCTTTTTTAGGATCGAATCCCTATCAGCAGATAGTTTTGATAGTGTAAAAGCGTACACTTGACCGTCAATCTGCCCACCGATGTAGTCTTCATATAGACGTTCGATCCGATCGCTCAGATACTTATGTTTTCTGCGATAGTATTTTAATTCTTTGCTTAGCGATTTATGATCAGCATGTCTTAATAGATCCGGTAATAGTTCTTCGATCACTCGATCCTGATTGATCCTTTTTTTGCATTCCGGGCAATAATAGTAGTAATAGCGTTTATTTTTCTTTTTTGTAAGTCGCCGGCACAAGATGGATCCGCAAGTACATCTCAGTTGATTACAAAAATAGAAATTTTTGTTTTGGATCGCATGGTATCTTTTCTTCCTAACTGCCTGCGCGTTACAAAAAGTATCTTTGCTGATAATCGCAGGGAAAATATTATAATAACTCTTCCCTCCATATACAAACTTGCCATAATAATACTCTTTGCTCAGGATCGTTCCGATCCGATCGGATCGAATACGTGTGTCATATAAGATCTTGATCTTTTTTGAGATCAATTCCAACGGGTTGCCACTTTCCGCACAGGAAAAAATCTCTTTTACGATCTGCGAAGTAGTTTCATCAATAAATAGTTTTTTATTTGTTTTTTTATAACCGTAAGGTGTATATCCATATGGGAATAATCCATCCTCACATATCTCAACAAGAGTGTCAAACGTGCGTTCCTTCGTGGTTTCTCTTTCCCATTTTGAGATAAGTGATAAGATACCGGTAACGAAACGACCGTTTGCCGTATCTATTTTGATTTCGCCGGTAATGGCAGCCACATCGGTATGATGCAGCTGGCATACTCGGAAAAACAGTTCGAGATCGACCGGTTCCCTTGAGATACGATCCAACTTCGTGGCCAAGACAAGATCAATCTGATCATTTTTGATCGCTTCTTCCATTCTGAGAAAATCCGGACGATTTGTGCTTCCTGCACTAAACCCTTCATCCGCAAATATGATCAGATCGTCATACTTGATCTTTTGATCTTTCAGATATCGCTTTAATTTATTTTCCTGTGCATGGATCGAATAACCGTTTATCGCCTGCTCACGCGTCGAAACCCTTAAATATAATGCTACCGTAGAATAATATTCGTTTTTCATATAACTCCTCCTGCCGAAAAGGAGTTTTATTGTATAAATAGCAAAAAGGAGTTTTGCTAAAAACAAAACTCCTCTTCGGTCTAATATTTCTGCGAACAAATTAAGGTAGTATTGCCGCGGTCTCATATAGACACCCATAATATACCATGTTTCAACGCTTATTTCAATACCTATATATTATTTTTATGTCTATGTTTTATTTTTACTTTTTGCAGATTCGATATTTAATTCCGTTTATGAAAATGATCCTTGTGCTATGAGTAGATCCGCGATATTTTACAAATAGAAAAGGAGTGAGGTTTATGAATAGTTTTCTCTGTTGGATCGGTGGAAAGAAGCAGTTGCGCAAGGAAATCATCAAAAGATTCCCTGCGCAGAAAAGCAAAAAATATGTCGAGGTCTTTGGCGGCGCCGGATGGGTTCTATTCGGCAAGGAGGTTATACCAAAGCAGCTGGAAGTGCTGAATGACTGCAATAGCGAACTGATCACACTATATCGCTGTGCAAAATATCATCCGGAAGAACTGCAAAAAGAGTGTCAGTATCTTATCAATTCACGCGAAATCTTTTCTGATTTCAAACAGCAGTTAAACACCAAAGGTTTAACAGATATTCAGCGCTCTGCACGTTTTTTATATATTCTTAAAATTTCGTATGGGGCAGATCTTTCTTCCTATGGAAGATACAGCAAAAGTCTCCACACCTCTATAGATATGCTGCCAAAGGTAAGCGAGCGCTTAAAAAAAGTAGTGATCGAAAATATGAATTATGATAATCTTATCTTATCCTATGATAGTGAAGATACGCTTTTTTATCTGGATCCTCCTTATTTCGGAAGCGAAAAATATTATTCTTCGCAGTTTACTAAGGAAGATCATATCAAATTAGCCAAACTCCTGCGTCAAATCAAAGGCAAGTTTATTTTATCATACAATGATGATCCATTCATTCGTGATCTATATTCCGACTTCCACATCGAAGAAATCGCACGTACAAACAATCTGAATCACCGATCGTTTTATGAATTGATCATCCGAAATTATACATAGAAAGAAGGTGCTAAAATGAAGATAACGGTTAAATTAGCAGACATCATGAAGAAAAAGGGAATTACTCAAGCGGAATTGGCCAGAAAAAGCGGGATTTCTCCATCAGCGATCAATCACATTTATTGGCAGCTGGGGAAACATATCAATTTGGAACATCTTGCCAAGATCTGTGAAGCGTTAAATTGTTCTGTTTCAGATATTCTGACGATAAGCAAATGAAGTAAAAAGAAGTCATAAGAATAACAGTAAATAATTTAATATCACTTGATAAAGATTCGACTCTCGCATATAATATGGGTGTCGGGTATAGTTATCAAACTTCTCAGGACGAGCAATTTTCATGTTGAATAACTAAACAGTTACCGGCCAATAAAAAGAGGAAGGTTGCAGCTGCAGCCTTCTTTTTCTGATATATTACATTTTCTGCATCAATTTCATATAGTGGTCTTGCTTCAGATTCAGATAGATTTCATTTAGCGGATGATTGCAGATATCCTGATACTTGCATAGCAAAATTTTTGTTTGATCCATATAATCCAGTTTCTTTAATTTTTCCCTCAGGACGTCAAATTGACTGTCGGTCTGGGAAACAAACAGGATGCGCGTATGTATGATCGGCAAATGTAAATGCCGGACATATTGATTTTCCGCGATGCGCTTTTCATAGCCTTTGATTTTGTGCTGCAGATGCTCCATTGACGCATAGCTACGCTCCACCTCTATAAACAGAGCAAAAAGTCCCGGCTTGTTTCTGTTTCGCATCAGGATCAGCGCGTCAGGCATATTTCTTAATTCGGTGCGCTGATCTCCTGACATGATTTCTTTTTCGCTCAAGATCCGAAACACTGTAAATTTGGACTTTTGAGGATCGTTATATGCAGATGCGATCACTTCCGTTACCGTGCTCACCTGTACCTGGTGATACATACGGTATGGCGATTTGGTGCGCAGCGTCTTCCCATAATCCACTACCTCTGATCCTAATTCTCTCAGAACATCTTGTCCTGCAATGCCAAGCGTAATGATCTTGTAAGCACACCTGTTATTTGACGTCCATTCCGGAGGTGTAAAAGTATTGATCACACTGAGATATTTATGTTTGGCCAACTGCTGGATGCGACCTTCTACTGTTTTTTTATTGCAGCTTGTCTTGTAAAAGCGATAGATATATTGCATATCCACAAAGCCATGCCGATTGATACGAGAAAATAATTCGATCTCTTCTTTTGATAATATTGGTCTATTGTAATTCGCCATATGCCTACCCCACTATCATTGGTAACATCGCCGCGATCGTAATGATAAGATATGCACAGGCAATCATCGCATTTACCTCTCGATAGATGTTAGTTAGATAATGCTTCAAAAACAAATATCCTAATCCCAAAAGCAATACCGATAAAAGTCTAAGATCGATTCCTACCAGCGACGTTTTCAGATATTCAAAAAAACTTCCGATCATCAATAAATAGCGGCTCGGCACACCGCCATACAGGGCGCTGCTGAAGCGAAACATCATGCGGTAATACCAATATAACCCCAAAAGAGAACTAGCCAGCAACAGCGGTTTTCTGATCTGTTTCGGGACATATCTCAATAGGTTTTTCTTTAGGATGGATAGTATATATCGTGCATCTAATCCCATATCGTTTTTTCCTCCTCACTAAGCTCATAAACAATGGATTCGTTTTCTACCGGCAATAAAGCATCGCCCTCCTGTAATAACTCAGACTCAAATTTCATCAGTTCGCGCAGTTCTTCTTTTTTGCGATAATGTGTTCTAAACACGATTTCTTCCGCATCGCGTTTGGAAATAAAGTCCCGGGCAAATAATGATCTTGCATATTCCCGGTTTTTATTTTGATTTTTTACGACTGCCGCCGGATCCTGATAATCGACTAACGCTCCATCCGTGTAACGGTACGGAGGATCTACGCGGATCAGTATGCTTCTTTCCTTTCCTCCCTCTTGTGTGCTGAGATAGCCGACACGCGATTGCAGCTGCATAAGATCCTGCTTGCTGACATCCTGCGAAGGGATCATTCTCGATAACACCGCAGCGCCGCTTTCTTTCTGCTTGAAAGATAACAGAGTATTGATATTGCCGATCAACTGTTTCAGATAATCCGGATCGAACTGCTCCAAAAATTGTGTGATCAGAAATAGACTCAGTCCCGATTTTCTCAGTTCCGCGCAGATCTTGGGAAAGATAGGCATCTGTATTTCATGCGCCTCTTCCACGAACAATAAATGTAATCGCGAAAAGTCCGCTCGGCCTTTTGCTTTAAGATAGTATTGCGTGGTCAAATAACCGATCACGACCTTTAATTCAAACTGGCTCATGCCTTTTAGGTTCATCAAAACGATATATCCCTCATCCATGAATTTTTGCAGATCCTTGATCATGTCATATTTGCTGTTCATTCCAAACATCAGTTTTTTCTGATTGGTATTGATAAAAGGATCCAATCGATTCAGGATCGGATCCGCAATGGATTGCGTAAATTTTGTGTTCTTCAAAAAATCGATTTGATCGCCGGCATATAGATCGTTTTGCAGGCGCTCGATCATCTTTTTGCGAAAAGAATCGTCATTAGGATCAAATATCTTTCGCAGATCATTGATCGTATGCTCTTCGATCGGATCGCTGATCAGCACCTGCAGCGCAGATGTCATCATTCGATCGACTTGGATGGCTTTCAGGTCACCGAACAGCGATTTGAAAAAGTCCAGTATCGTCGTGACATCAAGATCTCGATTAAGCAGTGCGATCGGGAAAATGGATTCTTCGCAGGAAAAATCGATGTAGCGTACTTTTTGTAACAGCGGCTCTACGTCATGACCGTCCGCCTGCAATTTTAAGATGTAGTCGATGACGCCAAGCGCTGTAGACTCCAGAGGATCCAAGAGCGTAAATCCGGGGACGTTTTTTTCACCCATTACCATTCGCTTGATGATATCTCTGATCCATTCTTCGATGCCGGCGGATTTACCGGAACCGGTCGTACCGGAAACAATACCATGTATTCGCATCTGATCCTCATCGCAGTAAACGCTGCGATCGATCTGCACCGGATGATATAGTTTGCCGGTATAGATACCTTTCGCATACTCATCATCATTAAGCGTAATCTGTCCTTTCATGAGATGATGGATCCTCGCACACAGCGTCTCATCTTTTTTATATAGCGATGGGATCTGCATTAGATTCATCAGTTCCATTCCGCTGATCGTAAATGGAATATACTTCTTGCCATATGCAATACGCAAACATCCGACATCTGCAGTAAGGGAACAGATCTTCTCCGATAACTCCTTTGCGATGTTTCGCATATATTTTGTTTTTGCGGAAACAAAGATCTGTGCCTCGATTTCCACGTCAGCAGATGATCGAAAAAACGATTTCCCTTCTTCTTGCTTTACGCCTCTTATGGAAAATCGAATCGTAATGCGTGAGTATTTTTGTAAAAGACCGAGAATGTTAAGAAATACGGTTTCGTTTTTATAACCGGCAAGATGTTTGGATGGATCATCTATATACAACGTATCGATCGTATCATGTTTTTCCAAGCTCACGTTTGAGATGAAAGCATCTCCCTGTGATTCCAAAAGCAGCTGCACGGAATGCAGCAGCGCTTCTTCATTTTGATCGGCGCTGATATAGATCGAGATCATACCGGTATCATCACAATCGATGATCCACTCATGATCGGCTATGGAAAACAGTTTTTGAAAGAACGATCGCTTCTTTTTATTGGATGAAATTAACGTCTTATAAAACATCATCATCTTTTCCGGATCGAAGCGATAATCTTTTCTAGGTAATATTTGTATCATTGATATACTCCTCTCTGTTTCGGTAAGGATCAGTTGATTTTTTATGTTTCAAATAAGAGATAGGATAAGGTAATTTGATTGAGAGATACAGGGGCAAGCGGAGCATGATATTTTTAATTAAATATTTTTATATGGAAAAATATAGGTATTTGACGCAAAAAGCGAAAAATGCGAATGTTAAAATCGCTGATAAATAAAGGCTTTTTCAGCATTTTACCTATGAATTTTGGTAGAGGGTGCTCCTCTAGCAAAACTCTAGTAAAATTCATAGCAAAATTCATAGTGAAATTCATAGTAAAATTCATAGTGAAAAGGATAAACTCAGATACATAAAAAGCAGTCCTGACGACCGCTTTTTATGACTGAAAATTATTTGCTTTTTACTAATATAGATCGTACATAATATAATAGTTCGGGAACATCATCCAGCGAAATCATATATAACGATTCAAGATCAAGTCCGCCATAATGATGTGCAATACGATCTCTTAAACGCATGATATTTTTCCAATCCATTTCATGATATTCTTCCAAAAAATCCGGTGTTAATGATTTTGCCAATTCACCAATTTGTTGTAGACACATGCTAACAGAAAGTGCATACTCGGTTTGCTGTGCGAACACGCGATAGTCTTTTTGATATTTCAAATGGATTTCATCTATTTTTTCACACCACTTCACAATCAATTCCAACGTATCATAATTAGATCTTGACATAGAGTGATACACCTTCTTTTTCAATATCGTTTTTTAGTTCTTCCGGGATAACGCGGCTGTTGATAAAATCAATTTTCTTTCCTAGTACGGTTTCGGCTTCATCCATAAAATCCATTCGTACGAATGCTTTTGTATTTGTATCATACTCTACTACCAAATCAATATCGCTGTCTTTTGTGGCTTTTCCTTTAGAATAAGAGCCAAATAGTTTTGCAGATCGGATACGGTATTTTTCAAAGATCGGCCGCAACGCTTTCTTTATTTCTTCAATCGTGAGCACTTTGGAGTTTTCATTTACATAATCCTTCTGTGCTTTTTGAAATAATACATTTTGACTCATATATGCCACCTCCTACTTTTAGTATATAGAATATTTGCCGATTATGCAAATATTACTTCAGATTCAAAAATGTTCTCGGATCGATCCAATGATCTTTTCCCAGCACATGTTTATCTTGATGGATCTCCACATGCAGATGGCTTCCGGTGCTGTTCCCGGAATTACCCTGCAGTGCAATGACTTCTCCTTTTTTCACGGTTTCACCTTTCACAACATGCAGCTTGGATAGGTGCATATAAGTGACATAATATATATGTCCATCATGCTCAAATCGCAGCACGACGTAATTTCCGCAGCCGCCCATATTTGTGTAAGGACAACGATTTCCGATATAGCCGCCATCAGGATCACAACGAGCTGACGCATCATATACTACCGCATCCGTTAATGCAATTACCTTTGATCCATATGATCGATCAAGATCGATACCGGCATGCCAGTCATGCAGGCTCGGGCGGTTCCCCGGATCTGATGTGATCACATATCGATCATCTTCAAACGGTCCGACAAATTCTCCGGATACAACAATAATTTCGTCTGTGTCGATCGAGGCACTGCTACTGCCGGCAAATACCATAAATACACACATGCTCGCAAGTGGTAAAAATAAGATCATCACCAAAGGAAGCAAAAGCAGTTTTCTAAATAGTTTCATCGTCCGATGTCCTAAACAATTCTTCCCACTCGGAAGGATCCTCGAAAAAATCATGTGGATCTTCTTTTTCGTTTCCTGAAGGATCTTTGCCGTTTGTATCGGTTGTGTCAGTCACTGACACAGAATCGTTTTCCTGTGTCTGGTCTGCGGCCGGCTGTTCCTTTGGCGAAGGCATCGAATCTTGCACCTGTGTTTCGGAAAGTTCCTGGTTTGTTAATAACTGCTCGCTTTCCTGTTCGCTGTCAGTTCGCTCATCTTCACCGTTTAAGTGTTCCTCATGAGGTATCGGTTTCTCATCCTCATCTGTCGATGGCCGAGATGATATGCTTTCCTCTTTGTCGATCTTGGTTTCCTGATCGGGAATTGATGTGTCAGTCGCTGACACGCTTCCTTGTGCTTCATTCTCTGTTTTTACATCATCTTTTATATCTTCTGCATCTATTCCCTCAAATGCCGTAGCGATCGTTTTGTTTTCCGTTTCCGAATCATCGGTTTCATTTATCGCTATAGCGTCCGTTTGCACTTCGCTAGGCTCTTCCGATTCTCCCATCGTAGTAGGCAGATCGGAGTGTGCTTCTGCCTTTCGCTGCGCTTCCTCTTCGCTGTCTGCTTCCACATCATTTTCCGTTTTATCCGGCTTAGGCGCAAAAGTATTTTTCAGATCGTTCCACACTTGTTTCGGCGAATCCTTACCAACCGCAAATTGGAGCGCACCTCTGATCAAGCCACTGCCATCGGCATGGAATGTTCCGATCACTTTTTGTAACAGTCGCGGAGCGTTTTTCGCAAGGTAGATCATGCCGATCACCAGTATCGCATCAACGGCCAAGATTGCCAGCATCCCCACCGCACTGGATCCGATCTTGGAAACAAGACCGGTGATCAAATAGATCACAAACATCAATACGATCTTTGAAAAAAGGCTGATCAGCATCCATGCAAAACGATTCACAAACCAACTGAAAGAAGAGTAACGATCCGGCGCCACGATACATTTTACCAAGGCGTAGACACTGACAGATAATAAGATCTCTTTCATGAGCGAAATGCCAAATACAAGCAGACACGCAATGCCGATCACTAATGCAAGCAAGGCGCGATGAACAAAAAAGATGATCGATAACATTAAGACGCTGACCGATTGTCCGAAGTTATAAATGACATCAGTGCTGCCGTAGATCTTGCGTTCCCGCTGTGCGTTATCTTTGCTTGGATCTGTCAAAAGCGTTCGATAACGCTCCTCTTGCTGCTTCGATGGATTCTTTTCCCATTCTTCCTGTACCTGCTGTTGCTCTGCTTTTACGCTGCCGGATAATTTCTCGCCGAGATCCGGATCATAGTCATCAGTAGGTGCATGTATGCGATCGATATCCGTTACACCGAAGTGCCGCAGCCGAAATCCCTGCGCCTGCATGACCTCAAAGATCATTTCTTTTGTTTGGATCTCATAGCCTTCATGCTCGCTCGCAGGATCCGAACTCAGCTCTGTGGTCAGATCCGCAACGGTCGTTCCTAAAAATTCATTGGACATCGTTTCGATCTGATCCATGATCGGCTTGCCATATCTTGCCACAAACAGCACCAGTGCCACAGAGCACAGCACCGAACCGATGATCTGCACGATCATTTTAGGAGTGAGAACCGTTTTGAATGATTTTACCAGTCGCTGGATCAGCGTGATCAGTGCGAACAACAAGACAAATTTCATAAAAATGGAATTAGGATTTTCCCAGTCAAACACCAGATCATCGAATACCGTAAAGATCGAGCGGATCGTTGTCTGCCAAAACGATGACGTGGCCGCATTGTATAGGATCATGACGATCGTGGTCAACATAGATCCGATCGCCTCGATGATAGAGATTACCAATCCGACGATGTGCATCGGGATCGTCTGCGGATCTGCGATATCAATGTCATATGCGATCGCTGTCTGTGCAGAGTTGCTGAAATTAAGGATGTAGTCTTTCTTTCCTTCGATCTCTTTTCCTCTGATCACATCATCCAGCGAGTAGATCGCGCCGGTTATAAAATCAGAGGTCGCGACCGATGCTTTACGATCACTGATGCACTGATAGTAGTCGTCCGTGCCCTCTCCATACGTCTCACATACATCTTTTTTCTTGACGCTTGTTTCCTCACCCTCTTTTTCTTCTTGCTGTGTCTCATTTTCATTTGCGCATACAACGACGCCGGATAAGGTATCAAGCTTCCATTCGCTCGAATGATGCACGCCAAACAACAAAAAAATAACCGCTATGAGCAGCGCTGTCTGTTTTAGAAATTTCATCCGGCATCACCATCCGCAATAAAAGCATCTACTTCTTTTTTCAGCTCATCTTCGGTATCATAATGTATCTTTTTACTGCTGCCGGCTTTTTCATTTAAGTGCATCGTCTTAAATATATCGTCAAATACTTCCGGTATTTCTAAACGTGTAACACATTTTCGGCCATTGTAATCGACATACACAAAACGATATTTTTTCTCTTTGTTTACCCCTTCCGATTTTGTGCGATCCATCAACGCAGAACGAATGGCCGCATTATCCTGCAGATGCAATTCTTGTATGATAAAATCTATTTCCTCATTAGATCGGATCGATCCGATAAAAAACTGGCCGGTATTTTCGATGATTCCGTTTGACACATCAGATGGCGATTGGGTAAGGATGAATAACAAGGTAAGCCAAGAGCGACATTGACGATTGATATCCTCTATGATCTGTTCGCCTCCCGGAACACCTTTCCAAACCTTGTATTCATCACAGATCAATATTTTTTCTTCATTTTGATACCGGCGCATGAAAGAATTAACGATTTCCCTTACACGTGATAAAACGACCGAGAAAATGATCTTATCGAATTGATTGGGATCCTTTTGTCCTTCAGGCACCGCTGCAATGGCCGGCGTCTTTTCAAAGGTGATCAGATTATACAGTTTATTCAGATTAAAGCCGGCGTCAAACTGTGTGCTTTCATCCGCAAAAAATAATCTTCCCATCTGATCATTTCGCAAGGTAAGGATCTCGTCGGCAACACGTTCATTCAAATTTCTAAGTTTTTGAAGCAAATAAGTAAAAGTCATTCGCTTACATAAATGATTTTGATAATCACAGATCATCTGCGCATGCGCCTCTTCGATCTGCTTGAACGAAACAAGCTTTTCCACTTTTACGACCAGCGCCAGCGCATCGATATCTCGTTTTGCCTGATCCAGGGCGTTTCCGATATCCTCGTGGATCAGATAGGCATCAAACATCCCGTTAGGACATTCTTTGGAGCCGATGCGCAAATGTGCCGCATCTTCGCCCCAATAATCGATTTTCTTCGCACGATCGCCTTTCGGGTCGATCGTTAAGGTCCTGACGTTGCGGAAGATCAAATACTGGAATGCGATCGAATCGGCCAGCTGCGTTTTCCCGCTTCCTGTCTCCCCGGAAAAAAGAACGGTAGGCGCATTAGTGGCCGCCTTATCTACCGTAAATACATTTCTGAAATCCGCAATGACCGGGATCTGTCCCGGTGATGTATAAGTGATCACAAATCCTTCATTTTCCTTTGCCTCACCGATCGAAAGACCGCCCAGCCAGTTAAACTGAGTGAAATAGGATAAGTCGGTCGTCTGCACATATTTCACAAAAACAGTGTTATTGGGAAACAGGTTTTCGGCCAGTTTTTCCTGATCGCCGAACTCGTTGCTGATCACGATCGATGAAACGGATAATCTTCTGCGCAAAGCGTCTCCATAACGATTGAGATCTTTTTCAGTGGCCGAACGGATCCGCAAAAACAACTGCCATCTCAGCTTGCAGCGCTCGATCGCTTCATCTTGTTTTTCTCCGACCAACGCCAATGCCTTTGCTTTTTTTCCTTCGATATCATCCATATCCGCACTGTTTTCATAAAGGCGCTGCTTCTTTTCGATTTCTACTTTTTTGCCGCGCATATTCTGCCGAAACTCTTTTGTATGCGCAATATCGAATTTCACAAAAATATCGGTCGGAAAGCCCTCCAGCTGCAGATGATTAAATACCGTATCGGCAGTGCTTCCTTTCTCTTCCAATCGCTCAAATTTGGACGCCGCATATGTTCTGCAATACTGCTTTTTCATTTCCGCAGCACCGGCCAGCTGGTAATGATAGATCAGATGCTCCGGCTTCGGTTCGATGTAATAGTCTTGCAACTGCTCTTCCTGTGGAATGGCGATATATTGGTACAGTTTTCTGATTTCTTCCTCATCCATCCGTTTTACATCAAGTCCCTGCAAAGCGATCTTTTTATAGATCTCATTTTCCAATAATCTGAAATTATCCATCATCTCTTTGGAGTATGGTTTGTTTTCTTCCAGATCTAAAAAGCGATAAAATAACTTTTTCTTCTTCAGTTCTTCTCGGCCATCACAAAAGGCAAGGATGATATCGTATCGATATTTTGATTTCGTCTGATTCATGATTTTCTGCAGCGACAGTACCATATCCTTTGCTTTCTGTTTCATCTGAGGTGATTTCTTTCCATGCTTCTGGTAGTTATCGATATAGTATTTATAGATCTTTTGATTTCTGATGCGATGCGGGCGGATCATCAAAAACCCCTGCATATTGATATTGGTGATCAGATCAAACAGCGTTTCCAATAACTGGTACTGCTGATTTTTTTCCGAATAGATCGAGCTGACCGGATTGATCTGATACAGATAGGTCATAACTCCTCTGTTGGTAACCATGTTCTGGTCGATGTAGAGCTTATCGACATACATAATACATCACCCCTTTTCTTTTTTTGCTGATCAAATGAAAACGGCCATGCGCATCATAGATCGCCCTTTTTTTCTTGATATGCTGGTAGAAAAACTTTTCTAAATTGGTGCGGCCGATCTCGTCATTGCGATCCTGAATGTGAAAAACAGCTACGAACGAAATCAGGATCGATGCCGCAAAGAACAAATAATAAGCGAGGTTTCCGATCATATAAGAAAACAATGTGCCTAATACAAAAGTGATCGTGCCGATAAAGATCACGCATGCGATTACCGGCAGCCATCCGTTAAATTCAAGGGATGTATAGGGAATCGCGATCTTTTGTTTATATTCTTCGGCAAGAGAATAGTTATAAGCGCTTTGTTTCATAATGCGGTCTCCTTATACCGGCAGTTGTAGGATTTCTCGTAAGAACGGAGCCAGTAATTCTCCCCAAAGGAATGCCCAGATCGCTTGGATCTTAGTAACGACTGCCGCCGGTCCGGATGATACGATCAATAGATAGATCGCAATTACCACGATCCCGATCACCACTTCATCCAAGACGCTGCTCCATTTTCCACCAGTCGCCTTTAACGAGTTCTGTGCGCTCTTGATGATCCAAAACATCAATCCTACAAATACCATTGTAATAATGATCTGAAATAACCATTTGACCAAAGACGTTTCTAACATTTCCATACTTAATATACCTCCATACTATTGATTTTGTTTTTTTCTTTTTCGATCGTAAAATGATACTTTTTCTTGATAGAGTATCCATTTTCGTGTGTTTCGTTCACTTCACAGCTGACATAAATATTCCGATCATCTTTTGTCGCAGTGCCGATGCTTTGCAACTCTAAGCGCATGCCCGGATCTAATTGATCGAGAATATCCTTGTCAGAACACAATAGACGTGCCTGATTCACATCGTCATTGTATGTTTTCACAAATAATTCAAGGGTTCTTGTCAAACCTTCTTTTTCACTTTCGCTTAACTGCTCATTTCCCTTTTCTATTTCGTAGACATATTCCTGCTTCTGCTCCTCATCGCTGATCGCTTTGACATCGCTTGACACATTCGTGATCGGACGAATCACAAGATAGCGATCGTCCTTGCACACTGCATCAATGTAGAAATAGGTCTTTGCGGTAATGGCTTCCTGCTCTTTCCTTTTCGTGGTCAGATCTCCATCACAGTAATAGCGTTTAGCGCCGGCTTCCAGCTCCTCTACTTGATAGATTTCTATATCGCTCAGCACAGCGCTTTCTATGTCGTTATCATAAGACAAGCGCCAATTCGACAGTGTGAATTTTTTAAGGTATTCCTCATCGGCCGGATAAGCAAAATAGTTTTGAGCGTAGGTCTGCACAAAGGTTTGTTCTTCGATCACGCTGTGCTTATTTTCAGCGATCCCGATAAACGATCGCAGCGCGCCGATCGCACAAAACAGCAGAAGCATATAAAACAATGCAATTTTGATCCGTGCCTTTCGTTTTTCCTTTCGCACTTGTTTATCCATGCGCGACTGGATCTCTTCGTATGATAATTCCTGCTCGGCATGATCACTGTCTTTTTTAAGCAATCGATCGATCAGTTTTTTTATCATTTTTCATTCCTCCTTTCAGCTGTGCAATAAAAAAAGTGAGCATGTGTTCGATCTCACTTTCGCTTAATTTATTTAGACAATATCGTTTCGCATGCAAGATCCGCTGCAGTTCTATGTCGCTCTGCAACAGATCCTGATTGCTTTGATAATTGGATAATACGGCAGTCTGGAACAGCCTGTTCTTTTTTAATCGTTCAAGTCCCTTGATCAGCGTTTCTTTACACTCTGCCGTCATATCTAATCTTTGTAATAATTCCATGTCATTCATGCTTCCTCCTTGTGTCAGCGACTGACACATTATCTCAGTTGCAACTGCATCCCGGTATATAATCCATCCTCGCCCTTCAAAAAGATGCACTGACCGCTTCTGCCGCTGGCAATCAGATCTGCCTGACATGCTGCAGGAGCGCTTTCGATCGTATATCCTTCGGAAAATAGATAATTCTTAATGTTCTCCGTTATGATTGGGGAAGGCTTATCTGTAGGATGTGTATTCTCCGTTCTGTTCGGCGTTGTCTGCGCGTTGTTTTTGTTTTCATCGGGTATTTGTTGTTCCTCTTGTTTTTCCTTTACCACAAGCGTCAGAATCGCTTTTGCCTGCTTGCCGGTATCGGATGTCACGCGATATGTGATCTCATGTGTGCCTACTTGTTTATAGCCTTTCGGTTTTTCGATCTTGACCTTCAGATCATTTCCGATCTCTTTATCATAGGCTCTTTTTACATACACGTTTAGATCGATCTCATCATCTTCAAAAACTTCCGCACGTTCGCTTGTCAGCTCGATCACCGGATCGGATCTTTGCACAAAGGTAAGCAGCAAAATAAACTCCTTCTGATTTCCGTAGCGATCTACGGCGACATAGACAAAGGGATGCTCACCGGCAGACGATGCACGGATCGTCGGATAGATGATTTCATCCGCGTTGCTTTCCTGGATAAACGTGATCGGCTCCAATTCCTCATTTATCTCATAAGTGCGATCAGTTTCCTTAAATGTGATAAAAAGATCATCGTATTGTGCTTTCTTTCCTTGCTTTTGATGCTCAAAAAAGAGGAATGATCCCAATACCAGCAGGCAAATACAGATGATTACTGCAGCGTATTTCTGTTGATTCTTTTTCATCATTCATCTATTTTCCTCCTAATAGATAGGGCATGCTTTCACATGCCCTAACCCATTTTTTGATTTTGGATCACAAAATGGAACTGTCCTTTCCATGTCCCGGCATTTAATTTCGGTACCGATACTTTACCGGCAGCCTGCACATAAGTTTGATCATTGATCTCACTTTGCGTCCAAGATTGCTTAGATAGAGTAACCGAGCCGACCACATCCGATTTCTGATCCACACGTGCCTGTTCCACCATTGTGATCGTTGGATCCGGTGTTACCGTGATCTTGCTGTTGCCGCTGATGTCGCCTTTCACTGCAACGATATACTCATAGTCTTTTGCAGTGCCAAGCGTGATCGAATCCGGGATCACGACCGAATAGGTATCAGCTTGATTGTAGCGTACTTCCGAAACGCCGGTGCCATCACTGATCTCGGCTGCGCTGGTAACGCTTGGGATCAGCAGTGTACCAAGCAATACGGTTGCTAACATAGTTTTCTTCATTTTTCCCAACTCCTTTTATTTATCTTCCATGATATCTCCTGTAACATCAATAATTTCACCCATCCACCCATCTGGTAGTACACTTAGTAGTAAACTTATCACAAAATCTTCGATCGATCCATCGCATTCGATATTTGCTGCCTGAATCGTTAAAGTAATTTCACCGCTGTACGTGCTGTACGTTTTATTCATTGTTTCACCTCTTTCTATGGTTTGATGTTGATCATATCGCCGCCCTCTAAATAGAGTGCAAAATAAGTAACCGGATAAGTATTAAGCGGCGAGTAGTTTTTCTGTATGCTCATGACATGTTTAACGGTATTATAGGCTGCTTCCGCATTTGTGGCGCTGAAGATCATTTGCCGATACGGATGTGCCGCATCCTTATTGTCTGATGCGCTATCCCCGGCATAATTGACCCATTGATATTTGATACCAACAATACCTTGTGCCTGAAGCAGCTCCGCGAACTTGATGATCCGATCGCCGTTCGCATATATCATATCGTTTCCGGATACAAATGCTCCGGATTTCTGGCGATAAGTTGCCTGTAACGTAACATTTCCCGCCGGCATCGTAAATGCTCCGGTAATTGCTCCGCTGGATGTGTTCTTCCAGCCGTTAAAAATTTGCCATTGCGTATCGGACTGGGAAGGGAAAGCCGATGCCGGTACGCTTGCACCATATTGATACGATGTGCTCTTCAGCGTGTTTCCGCTGCTATTGAGCCATGTTACCGTATAAGTGTTTACCTGCCATTGTGCTGTCAAAGTGCTGTTGCCGGCAGTTTGATAGATCGTGCTTGCGGTTACTTGTTTTCCTGCGCTGTCATACCATCCTAAAAATGTATGACCGGTGCGGGTAGGGGAAGCGAGCGTGCCGATCGTTTGATCGTAAGTTACGGTTTTTGAACTTACCACACTGCCGCCGTTTGAATCAAATGACAGGGTATAAGTGTTTGCCTGCCATTTGGCGGTCAAGGTAGTATTGCCGGCAGTCTGATAGATCGTACTTTCCGTTACTTGTTTTCCTGCGCTGTCATACCATCCTAAAAAAGTATGACCGGTGCGGGTAGGGGAAGCGAGCGTGCCGACCATTTGATCATAAGTAACTGTTTTCGCACCTACAGAAGTTCCGCCGGCGGAATCAAACGACAAGGTGTAAGTGTTAGGCTCAAAACTTGCATATAGCACGATCGGATCTGTTTCATAGGTTCCGCTCAGCACCTGCACCGGACTACTTAGATCCTCGCTAAGGCTCCAGCCCAAAAACGTATAACCGGTTTTGCTTGCATTAGGTAAGATCGTTTCCGTTTCGTTTTTATGCAGCGTTTCATAAGTCGGCGGCATGATCCCGCCGTTTTCATGATATTCCAAATGATGTACGCCATCCTCTAAGCGTTTAGAAATGGAAAAGCTGACTCGTCCTTTCCAGTTTCCAGCAGATAGATCCTCGCAATAGATCCTTCCTGATCCATTGACCGCACCCTTTGCCAGCTCGTCGTAATGATAATCGGTGCGATCCAGTACGACAGTAGCAGTTACCGGATCTTTCGGATCCACAGTTCCTTCTTCTGTAAGTGTAATCGTCCCTTCAGGTACGATGTCGATCTGTTCGTATTTGCCCAGTGTCCCATCCACTCTTATGATATATTCGCTGGAATGATCGCGCATTTCCACGACATCAGGAATATAGACGGTATAGGTATTATCGGCAATGCTTTCCGTTTCCGCTAATACATCCGGGAAAGCCATCATGCCGACAAACGCAGCTATCGTTAGTAACTTTTTCATTACTTCATCACGCTCACAATCATCTTCGTTTCGATCGTGTTCAGTTGCTTTTCGCCTTCCACATCGTAAGTGCGATGGAAAACACTGATCTCATGATCGCCGGCAGACAGTTTCTCAAAAATGTTGAAATTGATCTGTCTTCCCGGAGGGATCACTTCCGTTGAGCCTAACAGATCATTACCTTCGTAGACATCAAATGACATATATCTTCCGCTTTCCTCTGCATTTATGAGCGGGATATAAGGTGCATCCTTTGTTACGGTCATATCATTAAGTCCTTTGATGACGGTGTAATGGACTTCACCATCGGTTTCCGGGACATCTACTTCCAACTGTTCTCCGTTGTCCTGCCAGCTCAACGTTTTATCTTCTTTCGGTGGTGCAGTTAATAGCGTGGCAGCCATTGCGGTCGTGATACCAAGTGATAGCAGCACAAACAGCAGTAAGATCCATCTGCTCCTAACTGCTACGTATCGATCCTCACTGATCTGTATATAGCCCTTAATAAAACCGAGTGGCTTACAAAAGCGATAAGCATTACCATCGATCATGAGATATTCCTGATCACTTTTCGGATCTTTCTCAACTTGCAAAACAGTATTATCGACGATATAGCATCGCTGCTTATCTTTTTGTTTCTTATACTCTTTGCGAGCCATAATATAGATCTTCTTTCGCCGTAAATACTTACTACCCATACTTTTTCCGATCATTTTCATTCACCTCCTGTTTTTCTCAATAATGATTTATCAAAAAAAATCATAGAAAGATAATATAAAATGCTGTAATAATAGTAGCCATGATCGAGATAATGACCATGATAGTCAAAAAAACAATTAGAAATAGAACAGTTATTCTAGCCAATGATCTTAATGTGTGATTTTTGATGGTATCTACTTTATCATATAATTCCTTAGTTACACAGAATTGACCTAAAACAATCACAATTTCGCCCAAAAAGCATATTAAAGTGCACGTTAGCATCTTAATTCATCTCCTATTCCAATTCAGAAAGAAAGGCACAGGTTTTCTATTTCTGTGCCTTATTTTTCTTTGCATAGCAGAATGTAATACTAAGTCCTGCTAAAGCTCCAAACAATAACATCCAAAGCATTGTGGAATTGGTATCATCTCCGGTCGAAATGTTTGGCATCAATTCATTCAGATAACGATAACTGAAGATATCCTTATCAGGATCTACGAGCTCGTCATTGAAGAACACGCCTTCCTCATTGATCTCTACCTTCAGCACTTCATCAGATAATAAGT